>ERZ795060.1300-NODE-1300-length-29839-cov-5.849584_pt1 | contig 29839 bp, 45 predicted proteins | sample MGYA00375144_ERZ795060 | MGnify/ENA primary metagenome ERZ795060 (study PRJEB30189, sample SAMN05720157) | activated sludge metagenome | isolation source: anaerobic digester from wastewater treatment plant | place: Japan | collected 2015-05-15 ...
TGACGGGCGGCAGCGCGAAGGCCCCCAAGTCGGCCGACGAGCCCGCCTCGAGAGACGATGCCCGCGAGCACATCGCCACGATCCCGGCTCCAGGTGTCATGGTCTTGGCCCCCGCGGTATCCAACACGCCCGCCGAACGCACCAACGTCTGAGGAGCCTCATGCACGCATTCAGCCTCGCCACCATGTCCGAAGAGCTCGAGAAGATCGCGAGTCTCCCGAGCGCCCGCGCTTCGGGCACGACCTTCCTGGCCAGCCGCACGGGCACCTCGGTCGCGGGAGCCAAGGGCTTGCCGCCCGTGACGGTCACGAAGCCGATCCCGGCCCCGAAGCCCATGGGGATGCAGGGCATCAAGATCGGCAGCCTGGGTGAGGCCCTGGCGAAGATCGCCACCGAGCTCACGACGGCGGGCCGGGAGCACATCAAGGACAAGAACTTCGCGCTCTCGAGCGAGCAGTCCGACACCGGCAAGCCCGCGTACCCGATCCACGACAAGGCCCACGCCGCGAACGCCCTCGCGCGGGTCAAGCAGTTCGGGTCGCCGAGCGAGAAGGCCGAGGTCTACAAGGACGTCGCGAAGAAGTTCCCGGGTCTCGCGGCCAAGAGCTCGGTGCCGGCCGTTCGCGAGAAGGAGAAGGACGCCGACATGGGGATGCCGAGCACGACCGGCGCTCCGCCGGCCAGCCCACTGCCGGGGATGGCCCGCGGGGGCTCTCCCGTCACGGCTCCGCCCGGCAACATGTCCCAGGGGGCCACGTGAACCTCGCGGCCTTCCGGGACGAGCTCGAGGGCCTCCTGAAGTCGGCGGCCGTCATGGACGCCGTCAAGGGCGTGGCGCGGCAGGTGCACCACCTCGAGGACCCGCTCGAGGTTGGGGGCCTCGGGATCCTGGGTGCGATCGGGGCTGACCGTCTTCAGGCCCATGCTCGTGCGGGCGCGGGCGCCGGTGAGCACGAGATCGAGAAGAAGCAGCTCCTCGGCGAGTCCGGGCACGCCGCCCTCGACACCGCGGGTCTCGGGATCCTCGCGGCGCCGCTCGTGGCGAAGAGGATCGCCACGGGGAAGTGGGTCTGACCATGTTCGGTGCGTGCTTGGACGAGCTCTCGAAGCTCGGGGAGGTCAGCCCCCAGGAGGCGCGGCGTGCGCTCGAGCGGCTCGAGTCCCTGGAGGAGAACAAGCCCACCGGAGAGCAGGTTCTTCGGTACGGCGCCCTCGGGGCCGTGTCCGGCCCGGCCATCAGCGCCCTGGGGGAGCTGGCAGCCGGCAGGAAGCCCTACCGGGCTGCCACGAAGGGCATCCTGGGGCTCGGGAAGGCCGTGGGGTCCTCCCCGGTCCGTGCGGTCGCGGGAGACGCCCTCAAGGGCGCCCTGACGGCGGGCGCCATCCCGCTCGTGCGGTCGGGCCTGGACCGCAACGCCGAGATCGGGAAGCTGAACCGCTTCATGCAGGAGTACCAGGCCGAGAAGGCTCCGGAGCCCGAGGTGCCGATCATCCACAAGGTGGGCGGTGTCGGGCAGGGCGCGGCCATGACCGTCAGCGAGTACTCGGGGCCGACGGGCGGCGGAGGCTTCAACCTCGTGAGCGGGCTGCCCAACAAGGCGCCGCCCGGTCTCCAGAGCGTCGTCCAGAAGGCCGGGGAGTTCGCGAAGCTCGGCTTCATGGAAGCTCTCATGGAAGCCATCCACGCTCTCGGGGGTGGGGCCGAGATGGTCATGGACGGCGCCGGGAACGTAGTCGAGACGGCCGCGGCCTTGGCGGGTCCGCACGTGGGCGAGATGGTGCGGGAGTCGGCCAAGACGATCGTCCCCGCCATCGCGCCGGCGCTCGTGCACCGCGACCAGCGGATGCTTCAGGACCAGGTCTTCAAGGGCGCGGAGCTCCTGGCCCCGAAGGCCAAGACGCCGGGCGCGATGCTCCGGCAGGCCCAGAACGTCGGGACGTCCGCGCACAACCAGGCGCCGGGGCCGAGCATCGACCAGACCGTGGGGCGAGTGCAGCCGCCGGCCTTCAAGGCGCCGGGGATGCCGAAGCTGCCGGGGTGGGGGAAGCCGACCATGGGGGCCACGAAGGCCACCGAGGGTGTGCGCCGAGCCTTCACGAAGTAGTCGTGCCGGTCGGTCCAAGCGCCATCACCCGGCTCCTCGAGCGAGCCGAACGCCTCGGGTTCACCCAGAGGACCTTGCCGGTCTTGGGGCAGGCGTTGCTCGTGAGGCAGTACGACCCGAGACGCTACATGGAGCTGGTCAGGAAAGCGCGAGCGTTCCTGGACGCTACCGACCGCCACCACCACCCCGACCGACCGCCTCGATCTGGATGATGAGCTTGCCGGTCTGGTTGCCTGCGAAGCTCGTGGCTTCGATGAGGTAGTAGCCGGGCACAGAGATGTCGGGCGTCAGGACCGCGGAGCCGTACGGCAGCTTGGTGTTGTGATCCGCGTAGTAGGAGAGGCCGAAGTTGTACGCGAGGTCTCGCGTGGCGTACGTGCCGCCCTTGAAGACGTACATGTACGTGTCGCTGATCGCGAGGTCGCCCGTCTCCTTGTAGACGTAGATGTTGACGTTCGAGGCGACCAAGGCCGCGTCGAACTTGTAGTAGACCCCGTAGGCCGTTTGGGCGAGGTCCGTGGACCGCTGCACGGCCATGACGCCGTTGGAGACTTCGTACTTCACGTACGAGCCCTTCGTGGTCGTCATGGCCGCGACGTCGAGCTCGAACGGGTTCGAGTCCGTGCCGTTGCCGGACAGGATGAACTCGTTGGTCTTGTCGACCATGAACGGCGGGCTGCGACCGAGGACGTCCAGCCAGAAGGGTACCCGCCCCTGGCCGTTCCGCTGGTTGAGGAGGGTCTGGACGTCGGCTTCGGTTCGTGCGGGCATGTGGTACTATCCTTCTCCGAGGAACTCGCCATGAGCCTACACCATCTCCAGCAGGCCGTTGCCAAGATGCAGGGCATCAAGCTCGCCCAGAGCGCCGACGCCAACCCCGGACGTCTCGAGGCGAACGAGAAGAGCATCGAGGGCACGAACCACGTGAACCGCGCGGCCTCCGAGACGGTCGGGATGGACGGCAGCCCGAAGGGCTACCGCTGGAGCCAGGAGCTGCCGCCCGACCAGCCCGCGACGTCGGGCAGGACGCCGGGCCTCGAGACGCTCACGGAGAGTGCGGAGGCAGGCGCTCTCGACGAGAACCTGACGATGCTGAAGCGCCTGTTCACGAACGACGGCGCCGATCGCGCGGCCGACCAGGAGCTGATCGCCAAGAGCTTCGTGCACGGCAAGCCCGGGCAGTACGTCACGCGGTCCAAGACCCTGCTCGAGAAGGTCGGTTCGGTCCTCGGGCGCTGACGCACACGCGCGGGCTCTTGCGGAACAAGAGTCCTGGAGGACCAGCATGGCTCATCAACCTCTCGACGAAGCCCTCGAGGAGAAGTCCAAAGAGGCCCAGGTCCGCCAGGTCCGCGAGCTGTCGCACTGGCACACCTGGAACAACAACGGGCGGCAGCCCGACCACCTCGACCCCCTGCTGGACGCGTACAAGCCGCTCATCCAGCGCAAGGCCGTCGAGTACGGCGGCGGACTCCCGATGGTGCCGAAGACCGCCCTCGAGGCGGAGATCACCAAGCACGTGATCGGCGCCTTCCAGACCTACAACCCCGACCGCGGGGCGTCGCTGCTCACGCACGTCTACAACCGCATCCCGAAGGCCAAGCGCTTCGTGGTGCAGCACCAGAACCTTGCGTACATCCCCGAGGGCAAGGCGTACGAGATCGGCCGCATCCAGCGCGGCGCCGCGAACCTCCAGGAAGACCTGGGGCGGGAGCCCACGGCTGAGGAGCTCTCGGGGCACCTCGGGATGCCCTTGAAGCGCCTGACGAGCATCCAGGCCGCGATGGTGAAGGACATCCCCTCGAGCGCCCTCGAGAGCGACCCGTTTCCGAAGCTCGGGCCGCGGCACGATGAAGTCCTCTCGCTTCTCCCCTCGGTCCTGACCGACCGCGAGAAGAAGGTCTTCGACCTCGTGTACCACCCGACCAGCCCGGTCAGGAGCACGACCGAGCTCGCCCGAGAGCTCAGCCTCAACCCTTCGCAGGTGTCGCGCTTGAAGGCGGGCATCATCGCGAAGATCAACAAGTACAAGTGAAGGCTCCGAAGTGCGGTCTGTGCGGGGCACCGCACGGACCCTTCGAGTCCTGCTACTTCCCGAAGGCGGTGTACTACGTGTGGGCCTACGAGTGGCTCACGGTGCACCCGAACGAGGGAGGGCAGTACGAGATCTGCTGGGTGGTGCCGCTCCAGGAGAAGCCGAGCTGGGACCGCCCCGTCGAGGACGACCGACTCCTGAGTCGGTACTTCCGCCTCATGATGGGCGTTCGTTGCACGGGCGGCAGCGTCGCGCCGCCCTCGAAGTCCAGGACCAACTACAAGGTCTTCAGCGGCGGCACCGACAGGATCGCGTGGACGATCATCTACCGCTGGGCGCCGGACATGCTCGAGGACGCCCGGCGCTACCGCGACTGGTTGGCCGAAGAGCAGGAGCGGCGCCTTGACCGGCCAGGTTGAGCGGTGCGACTGGTGCGGGGAAGAACATGACGTAGAGGACCCGTGCGAGATGCTCGGGGCGCACTTCTACTTCCAGTTCACGGACTTCCCCAAGAACTTCGACTGGGCCAACGGCGTGGTCGAGAGCTACGTGGTGCCTTGCCACGACCAGAGCGAGGTCGATCTCATGACCGAGTACGTCAAGGTCGGTCTCGACCTCGCGGCCTACTCGTCCTCGAAGCTCCGTCCCCTGGGCGTCTCGGTCATCGAGGTCGCGTCCGGTGGTACGGGAGTCACGTTCATCAAGCGCTGGGCTCCGTCTCTCTTGCGGGAGGCGTACGCCTGGTACGACACCGGTCAGAAAAGGAAACGAAGAAGATGATCAAGGACATCGGCGCCACCACGAAGCGCCACAGCAGCAAGAAGCCGAACATCGCCGACGTGCCCAAGAGCGAGAAGCCGAAGTGCGAGGTCAAGACCGAGTTCTGCTCGGGCTCGCTCATGGCGAAGTTCAAGGGAACGAAGAAGGGCGACCCCGAGTTCTGGTGTTGCGGGGCCTGCATGGGCATGCTCAAGCGCCAGGGCCTGAAGAGCAGCAGCCTCGAGAGGATCGGATGACGCTCAGCCCCAAGGAGGAGCGTCGTCGCGCTCGACGTCGGGGCATCTACGTTCGCGGGCCGTACGTTCGTGTCGCTCCTCCTGCGTCCTGCAAGGACCCGTCGGAACTCTTCTGGGAGAAGGTCGACAAGAACGGTCCGAAGGTACCGGGCGTGTTGGGCTGTTGCTGGACCTGGACGGGCGGACGCGACAAGGACGGCTACGGAAAGTTCCAGGTCAGCGTGCCCGGAGAGGACAAGCAGAGGCACATCAGAGCGCACCGATTCGCATGGGAAGAAGTCAACGGCCCTGTTCCCGCCGACTTCTACTTGTTGCATCGGTGCGACAACCCTGCGTGTGTTCGTCCCGGCCATCTGCGTCCTGGAACGCAGAAGCAGAACAGGGAGGATTGCGTTCGTCGTGGACGAGAACCGCGAGGGTCGAAGAAGCCAAACGCGATCTTCACCGAAGAGCTGATTCGATCGGTGCGGGATCGCGTAGCTTCGGGCGCCGTCTTGGCGGACATCGCTCGAGAGCTGAAGGTCAACTACCTCTCGCTTCACAACGCCGTTACGAAGAACTGGAGACACGTATGAGACAGGTGAAAGGACATGTGCTGGTCGCGGACTGCCCCTGGAGGTTTGGGGACAGCCTCCCCGGAAAAGGGCGCGGTGCGGCGAAGCACTACGACACGCTTTCGGTAGAAGAGTTGAAGAGCTTTCCTCTGCCGCCCTTGCACGACGACTGCTACCTCTTCCTCTGGAGGGTGTCGTCCATGCAGCAGGAAGCGCTCGACGTCGCGAAGGCGTGGGGCTTCACGATCAAGTCCGAGATCGTCTGGAAGAAGCTCACGAAGAACGGCAAGACGCACTTCGGGATGGGGCGGACCGTGCGGCTCTCGCACGAGGTGTGCCTCATCGGCGTCCGGGGCCGCCCGGAGCCGAAGGTGAAGAACATCAGGTCCATCCTGGAGGCGGAGGACCTGACGGACTACCCGCCCGACCAGGTCATGGAGGCCCAGGTCGGCCCGCACTCCAGGAAGCCCGACGAGTTCTACCGGCTCGTCGAGACGCTCTGCTGGGGTCCCTACAAGGAGCTCTTCGCCCGACGCCAGCAAGGCCCGGAGTGGGAGTGCTTCGGCAACGAGGTCAACAAGGAGGTCTAAGATGGCCGCCAAGAAGAAGCGCCCGCTTGAGGGAAAGAAGATCCCCAAGGAGCAGTTGCGCAAGATGGGCCCCTCGCGGGACGTAGAAGGTGACGAGCCCTACGTCGTGAGCGAGGGGTCTTCTTCGTTCGAGAAGTCCTACATCGATCGTCGTCGTGAAGCCGATGACGTTCCGTTCCTGACCAAGAAAGACCTCTGACCATGGCCTACGCAGCGAAGGTCATCCTCGACAGCATCAGCTCCGCGGGGCACCGCCTCACCTCGTTCGAGATCACGCTCCCCAGGATCGTCCTGGCGGAGTTCAACACCCATCGGATGTTCTCCAGGAACTCGGCCTCGAGCCGCGCCATCCCGGTCGAGAAGATGATCCGGATGGTCGAGGAGGACCCGTACATCCCCGACACCTGGGGCAAGAACCAGAAGGGCATGGTCGCCGAGCAGGACCTCTCGCCCATCGAGCAGCAGACGTGCGAGAACGTCTGGCTGAAGGGGCGTGACGAGGCCGTCGTGACGGCCAAGCGCCTGCTCGAGATCGGCGTCCACAAGCAACTCACGAACCGGCTGCTCGAGCCGTTCATGTGGCACACGATCCTCGTGACCGCGACGGAGTGGAGCAACTTCTTCAACCTCCGAGACAACAAGAGCGCCCACCCGGCCATCCAGAAGCCGGCGGCGATGATGAAGGAGCTGTACGGGGCCTCGCGGCCGACGCTCTTGCAGGAGGGCCAGTGGCACATGCCGTACGTGTCCGGCACCGAGGACGAGCTCGCGTTCTCGGACCAGGACCCGGCGGCGCTCCCGCGCGAGGACGCCAAGAAGGTCTCGTCGGGGCGTGCCGCTCGTCTCAGCTACCTCACGCACGACAAGCGCCGCGACCTCAACGAGGACGTCCGCTTGCACGATGGCCTCCTGACCGGCGGTCACATGAGCCCGTTCGAGCACGTGGCTCGTCCCATGACGCCGGAGGAACTCGACGTCTACCGGATGACGCACGTCGTACTCGAGGGCGGCTTCCGAGCGGACACGCGAACGGTCGGCTACCAAGCCGGTGACACGGTCATGTTCCGTGGCATCGTGCGCAAGGTCATCTCGGTCCGTACGACGCACTTCTGCGGGAACTTCGACGGCTGGATGCAGTACCGGAAGGAGATCCCGTACGAGGAGGACATCCTTGCGTCGCGAGCATCGTGAACTCCTGACGCCCCAAGGGGCCAAGGGCATGATGTACGCCCTCGGGAACGCGAAGCTCCGCGAGGCGTTGAACATGTCGCATCTCACGTTCGACGACCTGGCGTTCGCGGAGCTGGAGTTCGTGGTCCCGTGCGCCAGGAAGAAGCACACGATCAAGACCACGAAGAGTGGTCGCATCTACTTCGTGGACCATGGCATCTCGGACCCCAGGGCCATGCTGGCCGAGGGTCAGCTCCGACTCAGGGACCCGGAGGAGAGGAACACCAAGGTAGGGACGACCCTGCGCGGCTGCGCCTTGGTGGCCTACATGATCCTGCACGAGCGGGACGCTCGCGAGTTCCAGTACAACGGGCGTGGACGGACCAAGAAGATGCGCGAGATGCACGACGTCGGGATCCCGGACGTGTTCATGACGGACTTCCTCCTGTCGGCGATCCGGAGGAAGGGGATGCGGTCTCTCTCGAGGAAGAACACGGACCCGCTGCGGCACCCCTTCGTGGGCCCGCCTCCGTCCATCTCGTACGGAGAAGCGAAGATGGGGCCGCGTATCGAGCTACTCTACCGGAACAAGAAGGACGCGCTGCTTCGTACGTTCTCGGGCGCCGTCGAACGCGCCCGCTTGCAGAGGGGCATCTCGACGAAGTAGAGTAGGAACTCTCAAACCGGCAACCTCTCCCTTCCCCTGAGGGAACACGGTTTTTTGGAACTCGAAAGTTGCCTAGAGGACCACCTCAGACCAGCAGAGGTAGAAGAGGCGAACGTCAACGCGAAAAAGCTGGAAGACGAGACGGCCCGGAGAGACGGGCATCTTCGGGGCCGATCGGTTTCGACGTTGGAAGGACAGCAAGAACTGCGTGCAAGAGCGCCCACTCTCTCCAAGAGGGCAACCCTGATCGCGAACGACAACGCGGTCCCGTTCTTCGCCCTCACGGGCTGAACGGCGCTCGAACGAGAGATCGTCCTGGTATCGGTAGAGCGTCAACCACAAGGGCTGGTTCACCGAGAGGTCTTCTTCAAGTAGGTGAACGAGGAGCAGATGAAGGAGTACGCGGCTGAGCCGCACCCGTGTCCGTGAGGTTCACGGACCACGCACGTGGATGAAGTTCTTGAAAGAGTTCTGACGGACCGGGGTTCGATTCCCCGCGGCTCCACACCCGATGGTGCGGTCCCTGGTTGCTTCAGGGACGACCTAGGGTTCGACAGGGAGGAGAGACTCCTGGAAGACCCGCCGCTCACGTGGCGGGTCTTTCTTTTAGCGCCGTGGTAGAAGAAGACCGCGCACGGGAGCCGCCCGGTCCCCGAGATTGCGATGCGCTGCCGGCCGCCGCTCCGGGTCAACGGCACGGCGTGCGAACACGAGCCCACGGGACGCGACCGAAAGGGCAACCGGGTGTAGTATTCCGGCATGAGCCTGGACGCCGATCGCAAGAAGGCCCGCGACCAGCGGATGGACGACCTCGTGAAGCTCACGAAGAGCTGGTCGGCGTCCACGCAGGCCGAGTACAACGCCAGGGTCAAGATGTTGAAGGCTCTTCTCGCGGGTCGTGGGGTCGGGCAGGTGGCCCAGACGACCGTCGGGGCGGCCTCGCAACTTGTCGTGGACGAAGTCAACGACTTCCTGACAGGATGAGCCACATGAAGAACGCCAAGCAGCTCTCCGCGGTGGACAAGCTCCGCGTGGACAACCTCCAGCTCGAGCACGAGAACATCACCCTCAAGACCCGGCTCTGCCAGGACGAGCTCGCCCGCCTCCAGACCGCCGGGCAGGAGATCGGCAAGAAGCTCGTGGACCTGCGGACCGAGTTCGCGGGCAGCTACGGGATGATGGCCGAGAGCATCACGATCCGCCGCGACGGCCTCATCGAAGGGGAGTCCGTCGAGCCCGTGAACGCTACCGGCGAAGTCGCGAAGGCGTGACATGAGCGCGGCATCGATCTTGGGCCAGGTGGTCACGCTCCAGTTCTCGGCTCCCGAGAGCGAGTGGTCTCCCTCGCGCTTCGATCGCCTCGAGGTCTGGAGGTCGATGTCGGGACCGAACGGTCCGTACGAAGAGCTGACGAGCGCCGTGTGGTCGGGGCCTCGTCTTCCTCAAGGCGCAGGTGACCCGCCTGCGGTGCCCGTGATGGGCCGCTACGAGACGATCGTCGGCAAGACCCTCGAGGTCCTGCTGGACGAGCGCGACCGCATCACGACCACGTTCACGGGAACCGACCCCATCCAGCGAGGGACGATCGCGGCTCAGATCACCTCGCAGTCAGCAGGACGGCTGCGCTCCTACGTGCTCTCCGACGGCAGCATGGTCGTCGAGAGCCTGGAGCCCGGCGTGCAGGCGATTCTTCGGATCCTACCGAGCGAGGGCGCGGGGATCTTGGGCCTGCCGTCCACCGAGCCGGAGTCCTTCACGTTCGGGCACGATGCACGGCTGGTGCTCGTGCCCGGGCAGGACTCGTACGCGTTCACGGACCCGCACGGGTCCGAGTCGGCCTTCTACAAGGCGCGGTACCGGAACGCCGAGACGGACGAGGTCAGCGACTTCTCGGCGCCGATCCCGGCCCAGACCGTCGTCTCGCTCACGGACCTCGTGGTGGGCTTTCTGGACCTCGTGGACACGTCGGGGCGCCCCCTGCCGAATCGCGAGGTCCGCCTGGAGGGGGCGTTCAACGGGCAGCTCGTGGAGGGCCGTACGGTCGTGCCCTCTCCGGGCCCCCAGACCTCGCGGCTCACGGACAAGAACGGGCACGTGGAGTTCTTGCTCGTACGCGGCATCAAGGTGACGGTCGGGGTCTCGGGGACGAACCTCGCCCGAACGGTCACGGTGCCGACCGACCCGAGCGTGAAGAGCTTCAACCTCTTCGACCCCGCGATGGGCAAGGACGACCTCTTTTCGGTGGCCGTGCCGGACGTGGACTTCGCGTTCAGGAGCACGCTGTGATCCAGATCAAGTTCCCCGGTCCCGACCCGACCGAGGGCGGGTGGGTCATGCACGAGCTCGACTTCGTGCCGGGGAAGCGCCTTCAGTACTACCTCCGCGACGTGCGCCTCATCGGGCTCGCGAAGCGCTCCGCCGTCAGGGAGGAGCACTCTCGTCGGCCGGTTCGCATGACGGAGGCGCTCACGGACGAGACCAGCATCGTGCTTCAGCCGGTGGCCAAGGGAGGTGTGGTGTTATGGCGTACGAGGCGGTCAACATCGTCGTGCGGGACACCTCGCCCTTGAGGCTCCCGATCGCGGGCGTGGTCGTGCGGCTCTTCACGCTCTCGGGCCAGCCCCTGACCGAAGCCCAGACGGATGTGAACGGGGTCGCGGGCTTCTTGCTGCCACCCGGCAACAGCTTCGAGGCTCGCTTCTACAAGACTCGCGTGGCCTTCCGGCAACCGCAGCAGTTCACGGTCTTGGCGGGCGGGCCGAACACCTTCGAGGTCTCGGGCGACCTCTTCGTGCCACCGGTCACGACCGACCCGCGTCTCTCGATGGCGTACGGGTACTTCAGGGACGTGACGGGTGCTCCGGCCGCCAACGTGGCCATCATCTTCATCGCGAAGTTCCTGCCGGTCTGGCTCGACGGAGCCGCGGTCCTGACGGAGCGACGCGAGGTTCGGACCGACTGCCATGGCTACGTGCAGGTGCCGCTCATCCGCTGCGCCAAGTACGACGTGACCGTCACGGGGTACGAGGACCTTCTTCGTCTGGTCGCCGTGCCGGACGCCCCGAACGTGAACCTGCCCGACCTTCTGTTCCCGATCGTGCAGCTCATCACGTTCGACACCCCGGGCCCCTACACGGTCGCGGCCGGGCAGGAGATCGACGTCACCCCAACCGTCTACACGTCCGACGGCAACAAGCTCGACGGCAACGGGGCGCAGAGCGGGGACGTCCAGTGGTCGAGCTCGGACGCGACCGTGCTCGCGGTCATCCCGGGGCCCAACAAGGTGACGCTGCGGGGGCTCACGGCCGGCACGGCAGAGCTTCGGGCGGCCCGGGTGGACCGCACGATCGTCCACATCCCCGACGCTGGCATCCAGGGCGTGCCCCAGCAGGTGACGGTGACGTGAACAGGCTTGACCTGTCTTCACGCGTCCTGCTGGCTGAGATCCTTCGACGCGCAGCCTACGACTGGGTGCTCTACCGCTCGAGCCGCCGCCTGCGTGATGCCGAGCTCGCCCGCGACGCGTACGTGTGGCTCTTCGAGGAGGGGCCGGGGCACCCCAACTGGATCGAGCGAGAGAAGGACGGGTGGGCGGTCTTCTCGTTCTTGACCATCTGCGACAGCCTCGACATGGACCCGCAGGCCGTGCGGGAGCGCATCAAGAAGATGACCCCGAGCGACGTGACCTCGATCGGTCGTCCGCCGGTCCGACGAAAGCGGTACCTCGAGTCCACGTCCAGCGACGTCTCCATCATGACGCTCACCCATGCCCCGACGATGCGCTTGTTGGAACAAGACCTCGGGGACCTCGAAGAAGCTGCGGTGGAGTGGTAAGAACGCGCTTCTTGCCGGCATAAGAACCTCGAGGCCGTTCTGGTCTCTGGAGGTCCCATGGAAGAAGACGTCTCGAACATGACCACGAAGGAGCTGGTACGCACCACGCTCGAAGAGAACAGGCACCTGCTCATGCAGGTCACCACGCTTCAGCAGCAGCTCGGAGAACAGCTCGACGAGTTGCGGGCTGAGAAGAAGGCCAACACGGAGCTCACGGCCAAGCTCTCGGCGCAGGCGGGCGCCGTGAAGGCGAAGATCGAGCTCGAGATCGACCGCATCGAGAAGAGGCTCAGCAAGATCGCGTACGGCGGCCCCAACCCCGCCACCCGGTCGCTCGAGGACTGCTACGGCAGGCTCGAGCAGATGGCGCGGTTCTGGTTCGACAACCACAAGATCAAGGAGGCGACGCCGTGACCAAGAAGAACGAAGACGAGGACAAGGAGCAGTCGAAGAAGAAGTACCGGGTCGAGGTCATCCAGTTCGGTACGTTTGGGCAGGGCTTCCCGGACGCGGAAGAGCTCGAGGACGCGCTCAACACGTTCTCGTCGGAGGGCCGCAAGGTCGAGATCATGACCATCGGCCAGAGGGGTCTGCTCGTCCTGGGCACGAAGCCGGACCCGGACCCTCTCGCGAGCCTTCTGGGCCTCTCGCTTGACGAGGCACCCTCGAACGCGCCGGCGGCGGTCTCTCCGCAGATCGGCTTCACGTTCGCGAAGCTCCTCCAGGAGTTCAACGAGCAGCAGCAGACCAAGACCCAGGAACAGGCTGCCGAGGTCGCGGTCCAGACCATGATGAAGCACGTCGACCTCGAGCTCGCTCGGCAGGTCGCGAGCTACATCGAGACGCAGAGGAGCGCCCACGCGGAGCAGCACCCGCCTGACCAGCCCTGCCACCTCGTGAAGGACCTCGAGGTCCTGCACGCCGTCATCACGAAGGCCATCAACGCCAACGTCAGCTAGGAGAACCCCATGTCGAGGAAACAGCGTCGGGCCCAGGAAGCAGTCGGGCGGAAGTACAACGAGAAGATGAACAAGGTCCTCTCGGACGTGAAGAGCCTGGCCCGAAAGGTCTTCGGGCTCGAGGCTGCCAAGCTCACGGACATCGACGTCGTGATGGGCAAGGTCGAGGCCGGCGTTGTGGTCGCGATCCAGTACAACAAGCAGGTGTACGCACAGGTCGCGGCGCCCCATCAGGACGCGGGGCTCCTGAAGCTTCGCGAGACGCTCCGGAAGGCCAAGCCTCCCAGCATCGAGTCGAAGATGACCGAACAGGGTATCATCCAGACGATCGGCTGAGGCCGGTCGTCCCCTCGACGGGCCCTCACGGGCTCGTCGAACTTAGCCCCTCGGAGCGACATGACGCAGAACACCGGCTACACGGACACCGAGATCCAGAGCGCGACCTCGTCGTTGATCCGCACGACCGTGCGTCGACCCATCGACTCGCTCGGGGTGCGGTCCATCGAGGTCACGTTCAACGACGTCCAGGAGGCCGCGAGCGGGCTGTTCCTCCTGAACCCGACCGCGCCGCTCTACGTCATCCAGCTCGCTGCCTCTCGGCTCCTCGAGGCCGTCAGGACGGAGGCGGGGCTGGTCACGCAGCTCCAGGCCGCATTGGTGGCGACGGGCCGGAAGGTGTTCCCGATCACGAACCTGAGCCCGCTCTCGAACGCGAAGGCCGCCTTGTTCGAGCTGAGCGGCGCCGTCTCGAACCGCTCGAGCTCGTTCAAGAACATCGAGTCGACGCCGGCCTTCCAACGCTTCGCCTCCAACGTGGATGCGTTCTTGGGGGAGAATGGGGCGAACATCAAGGACTCCGGGAAGGTCGTCCAGACCCCGCAGGGTGCCCGGACGCAGATCCGTGTCCTGCTCCCGCAGGTCAAGGCCGCGCACGAGGAGACGAAGCGCCGGGCCCTCGTGCTCCAGAACGCCCTCGACGACTACAACGCCCTGAACCTCCCGACCCTGGCGGCCTCGGGGGCGATCTCGCGCTCCCGCGAGACGGTGGCCCGCATCGTGTCCTTGCTGTCCCCACAGGAGCCCCTGGCACGTCTCGAGAGCCTGCGGACCGTGGTGCTCGCGCTCCTGACCACGAAGGCCGTCCTGCGGGAGATCGGTTCCTTCACGGGGCCGGGTCCGTTCTTCCCCCTGACGGGCTCCGGGCAGGCGTACTCGGACGAGGCGCACCTCGCGGCGCCCGCGACCCTGAAGGCGGACTTGTTCGCGCCCTACAACGTGAAGGGCTCGCCGGTCGTGAACGTGTCCCTGAACGGCGCCGCGCCCTTCGCGTTGACGCTCTCGGACGCGCTCTACGCCGAGGCGAACGGGCTCTTCACGCACGCGTTCCAGCCCGCCACGACCGTGCTGGGCACGAAGCCCGGGCCCTTCAACATCGTCCTCGGCCAGAACGACTTCCTCCAGCTCTACCTCTACGACCCCATCGGCCTCGCGTACGTGGACGTGACGGCTATCCTGTCCCCGAACCCCGCGGCCACGGCCGCGCAGATCTGCATTGACATCAACGCGGCCATTCTGGCGGCGGGCCTGGCGGCCTCGTACGCGGCCACGCCCGTCGGAGCGCAGGTGCAGATCGCCGCGCTCTTCCTGGGTCCCAACGCTCGCGTGGTCATCGGTGGCGTCAAGGCCACCAACACGACCCTCGGCTTCACGCAGACGGGCGGGTACAACTTCACGCAGGCGCTGGGTGCTGGGCTCGTCTCGAGGAACAGCGGGCCCTTCAACACGCTGGTCAACAGCCAGTTCCAGCTCTCGCTCTTCCACCCGCAGGCCAAGCAGTCGGTCTACCTCCAGATCACGCTCACGGTGGGCGCGGCCGTTCCGACGGCGCAGATCATCGCGGACATCAACGCGGCCATCGCGTCCGCGGGACTCCAGGCGAGCTACCAGGCGTTCCCGATCGGCGCCTCCCAGCTCACCATCAACTCGCTCTTCGTGGGCCAGTCGGCCATCGTGACGATCGGCGGCGGGAACGCGAACACGGTCTTGGGCTACGACCCCGGGGAGCAGAAGGTCGGGGTCGACGAGAACCGGCTCCTGACCATCGTGGTGCCGGGCGCTCCCGGCTCTCCGTACTCGGTCACGTTCACGGCCCAGACCTACAGCGCCCCGGAGGTCGTGGCGTTCTTGCAGCCCGTGCTGGGCCCCGACTTCCTGGTCTCCGTCTCGGGCAGCGAGGACAAGGCCACGGTCGACATCCGGTTCGTCGGGAACGTCCCCTCCACGTTCACGGCGAGCATGACGTTCCCGTCCGACCAGCCCAACTCCGCCTGCGACATTCTGGGCTTCCTGAAGGACGTGCCGTACTCGGCTCGCTCGAACACGGCCCGGCAGGTGGCCCAGAACCTCCGACAGCTCTCCCAGGACCTCACGGCCGCGGCGGAGGTCGTCCCGGCGCCCGCGGGGGCGCTCTTGAGCGCCAGGAGCGATCCGACGGACGGCTCGAGGCTGGTGGTCTACCGGTTCCGTGGTGCCGTCGTGGCAGCCGTGGCGGGACCCACGGCCATCTCCCTGACCCCAACCGGGACCGACACCTTCACGGGCCTCGTGGTCGGTGACGTGGTGTCGATCGTCGACGGCGTGAACACCTTCAGCGCCTGGACCATCACGGCCGTGACCCCCACGTCCCTGACGGCCTCCGGGGCCTTCCTGCCTGCCGCCGGCGCCTGCACGGTCGAGATCGGGCCGAACCTGGGTGCGCTGCCGGGGTGGGTGGTCGAGATCCCCTCGGGGGTGAACAACGGCATCTACACCATCAACGTCGTGGGCCCGACCTCGCTCGCGCTCCCGTTCGAGTTCGAGCTCGACGCGGCGCTGCCATCCCCGAAGGACCCGAACCTCCAGTCGGTCTTCTTCACGGCCAACGTCGGGCAGGAGCGCCTCACGGTCACGTCCAAGGACCGGACCATCAACTCGTCCGTGAGCATGAGCGGTCCGGGCGCCTCCTTGTTCTTCGCGGCGCCGCCGGGCTTCGCGGCCGGCACGACGCCGTGGCTCAAGCTCCCGATCGTCGTTCGGGGCCTGGGCACCGACGACCTGCTCGAGGCGTACCTGACCGACTACGCGACCCCCGACCAGGTCTTCACGATCACGAGCGTCGAAGGGCAAGTCATCGGAGTCACCCCGAACCTCTCGTCCACGCTGGCGATCTCGTTCGACCCCGACGTCCTCCCGCCCTTTGGGCGTCTGCGCAGCACGTCGTACAAGAAGTTCTTCGCGATGCAGACCGGCCTGGTCACGTGGGCGACGCTGCCCGCGAACAGCACTCGGTACTTCCCCGAGCTCGACCGCCTCATCAACATCGTCCTGGTGGAGAGCAACCCGACGTCCGTGCAGATCGGGGACGCGGTGAACCAGCTCCAGCAGCTTGTCGACATCCTTCTTCAGGACGGCTCCACGAATCCTCCCGGCACCCTTGAGGCCATCCTGAGCGCGTACCAGGTCCCCAGGGTGGACTCGATCGACGAGCTCGTCCGGACGTACCGGGAGAAGGGCAGCGCCCGCGCGGTCGACATCTTGCTCGAGGCGCAGTTCAGCACGTTCTTCGGGCTCGACGTCTACGGGGTCTCGTACTCGGGGGCCATGCTCGGGAAGCTCCGGGAGATTGCCCAGCAGGACATGCCGGTCCGGAAGGTCAACCGGAAGGTCTCGACGACCTCGCAGCTCCAGAGCACGTCCGAGTCGCCGAACTTCGAGTACGACACGGCCGACGCCGACACGTCTCCGAAGCCGGATGTTCCGACCTCCTTCGAGCAGGTCCCGCACGGCCCTGACCCGACTGACGATTCCTGAGGACTTCGGGAACAAGGTCACTGGAGGTGACACTTGGCCACTGGAATGCTGCCCGACAGAGGCACCGAAGTTCGTATCCTACAAGAGCAGCTCAACATCCTTGGGAAGAGGAACGAAGAGCTGCGAAGGCAGGCGATGGACACGACCGAGGCCCTTCAGGGCTACGACGGGCACCTCAAGGCGCTCGTGGACTTGATCGAGTTCGCGGTGAAGCAGGCCGACGAGCTCTCGATGTCGGTCAACATCCTCCGGCGCGACGTGGAGCGTGGGGCTGCTGCCGCGAACCTGCTGCCCTTCTGGGAGCGCGAGGCCGAGAAGGCCGTGGTGCATCGAGACCGTCTCAAGGACGCTCTTGTGTCCCTACGGGCGCTACACGCGGACGTGGGCTTCCGGTCCCACTCGAGGGCCCTGCTATAACGGGCGGATGCCGACGCCTCTCGAGAGACGCAGTGCTGAGGTTCTTCTGGACCTCGCGCAGCGCATCGAGAAGGTGGAGAAGCTTCTGCTCTTGAACGCCGAGGCCCTCGAGGCCGGCAACCTGTCGCCTAAGACCGCGGCGGAGCGCATCCGCTCTATCGCGGGGTACTTGGGCCTCGACCACGACTACGACGACGCCGTTCGCGCTCTGCTCGCTGAAGCGGCGCTGCGCGGGGAAGGACCACATGAAAGAGAAGACGATGCGGATTCGGGTCATCGTGACCGACCACCGCGGTGAAGTCGCCCACGAGCAAGACTTCGTGGCGCTCGGACACGCACCCGATGACTGGCACCAGGCGCTCTTGGCGCAGTTGTCCGACGGGTCCGAAGAAGGAACGGTGGCGGCGCTTCTGCGGAACCGCGTGCATCTCTACGCGACCCTCCGGGCCATGCACCGCGCCTACAAGGACCTCTGGGACATCCTGGACGAGCCGTCGTACGAGAGCCTACGCAAGTTCAGGGAGTTCGTACGGGACATCGGGGTCCCGGAGGCCAAGGCGGTCTTGGCTGAGGCAGAGCTACAGGGCATCGACGAGAAGACCCTCAGGGAGATCATGGAGCCATGACGGACGAAGACTTGCTGGCACAACGAGACGCTCTTCAGAAGAAGCTCGAGAAGGAGACCAGAGCCAGGAAGGCCGCCGAGGAGAAGCTCCAGGAGGCCACGCGGAACGTCCGGGGCTACGTGGACGAGCTCGAGAAGATCGCCCAGGCGTCGGCGGTCCTGGTCGAGCAGTACGAGAAGGAGCAGGCGGCCGGCGGTCGGCTTCGCAACCGTCTCGGCAAGGTGCAGGCGGTCTACGAGGCGCTCGAGCTCTTCGTGTCCGCCCAGAAGTCGCTCTTGGCGGACGACCCCGCGCTCAAGGAGTACGAGCGGGTGTACCATCAGGCCAAGCTCGCCCTGGAGACCCCCGATGGCTGACGACTCCTTCTTCGGAACCGACCCGCTCTACGGGACTGACCCGTCGTCCGGGAAGCCCAAGTCCCCGCTCAACGAGGACCTGGCTTTCCGCCTTCGACGGGTGGTCTCGAACGCCTACGCGTTCGTGCGCGGCCGAGAGACGGTCGCGAGCTTCAGCGCCATCACGTTCGAGGACTTGGCCCAGGCCCAGATCGATCGCCTCTCCGGCAAGGGCACGCCCACGCGCCCGAACGCCATCACGAGAGTGAAGAACATCGAGGCAGACCTGGTGGCCGCGGCCGAGCGCATCAAGCAGACGCCTCCCGATGCCTTCTTGCCCCCCGATGAGGGCAAGGACGTCAACACGCCGATCTAGTGTCTTGCAACCGCTTGCGTGTGTGATACAACGCAACGCATGACGAAGAGCGGCCCTATCGACGCCGGGATGACGACCGTCACCGTTCGGCTCCCGAAGAAGATGATCGACCGCCTCGACGCCTACGCGGGGAAGCACAGGACCAGCACCATGGGCGCCCCGTACACGAGGTCTGACGCCGTACGGGACCTCATCCTGGAAGGACTCGAGCGAGCCGCGAAGTCGGCGGGGAAGAAGGCAGACTGATGGCGCTCATCATCGATCAGACCTGGGTGGCCGACTGGATGTCCGGCATCATGACGCCCGAGGAGTTCGGGTACATGAAGACGTGGCTGGTCGGCACGCCTTCCGCTTCAGCGAAGCTGCTGACCCGCTTCCCGCCCATGGCCCTCGTGCGAGGCAAGACGCCTCTCGAGGTCCCATACCCGTTCTCGGTGGGCATCGTGAGCGGGTACCGCGGCCAGAATGAGGTGGGCGTTCAGCAGACCCCGAAGGACGAGATGGTGTACGTGCCCGCAGACCTCCTGGAGGTCGTGGGCTTCTGGAAGTCGTTCAACGTCGTCAACGTGGCCGAGATCCTCCGCACGAGGTCCCTCGGCCGATAGCCGAGGACCCATGCACGAAGAAGACGAAGATCTCGAAGAAGAAGTACCGGACGCGCTCGAAGAAGAACGAAAGACGCGTCGAGCCGCAACCCTGCCAGACCCGGTCACGTACGTCGACGAGGCGTTTCGGACCGGGGGCTGGCTCTCGCGGTCGTTTACGGGCTACCAGCCGCGCAGCGGACAGGTGCAGCTCGCGAACCGGATCGCCAAGGCCCTCTTCGATGGGGTGCACCTGGTGGCCGAGGGGCCGACGGGCACCGGCAAGAGCGTGGCCTACGCGATCCCGGCCATCTACCACGCAGCCGCCACCAAGCGGCCGGTGGTCATCGTGACGGCCAACATCGCCCTTCAGGAGCAGCTCATCACCAAGGACCTGCCGATGCTCCAGAAGGTCCTGCCCTGGGAGTTCTCGTTCTCGCTCATCAAGGGGCGCGGGAACTACCTCTGCCAGAACGCCGCCTCGCAAGTGCAGGGCGACCTCACGATGGGCAAGCTCCGCTCTCTCAAGTTCGAGGAGCAGGAGGAAGCTCGGCAGATCCTGGAGTGGGCCAAGCGCACGACCGAGGGCGACGTCTCCGAGCTCAAGACCGAGCCCAGCCCTCGGGTGTGGTCCAGGTTCTCGGTCTCGGGCGAGGACTGCCTCGGGTCGAAGTGCCGGTACCGGAACGACTGCTTCTCCCAGAAGGCCCGGACGACCATTCGCACGGTCGACGTGATCGTGACGAACTACCACTTCTTGTTCGCGAGCCTGGCGGCCCGGAAGCTTCTGCCGCCCTACCAGACCCTGATCTTCGATGAGGCGCACAAGATGGTCGACATCGCCCGCGACTTCTTCGGAGCGCGGGTGAGTGAGTTCTTGGTCCGGTACGCGCTCTCGAGCCTTCCCCAGGAGTACGTGTCGGCGGGCCCTGGGCGTCGGCCGCTACGCGCTCGGCTCGAGCACGCGTCGTCCGAGTTCTTCCAGCAGCTCTACGACTGGGGGCGCTCGCCGGCGTACAACATCCGGCTCCGTGCCACTCCGCCCGTGGCCTTCGAGCCGTTGCTCGAGTGTCTCCTGGAGGCCGCGAGCTACACCGCGAAGGCCATGAAGAACGTGGTCGACCAGCACGAGCGGGCCGTCCTGGACCTGGCCAGGAAGAGGTTCGAGCGTATCCACTCGACGCTCGTGAAGAGCCTGTTCCTGCCGGTCGAGGACTTGCTCGAACCGCACCAGACCTCGGACAACGAAGACGAGTACGTCCACTACCTGGACTTCAACCACGAGCGAGGGGCCGTGGCGATCTGCTCCAAGAAGTTCAGGGTCGCGGAGGACCTTGCTCAGGCGCTGTTCGACCAGAAGACGGTCGTGGCGGTCTCGGCCACCCTGAGCGTGAACGGGTCGTTCGACCACCTCATCGAGGAGTCGGGCCTGCCGCCGGAGCGGACCCGCACGTTCGAGGCCGAGACGCCGTTCTCCTGGAAGGACCAGGTCACGCTCGTGATCCCTGGCCGCTTCCCGGAGCCCAACACCGAGTTCTTCCCCAGGGCGCTCGCGAGCGGGGTCATCGAGGTGGTCAAGATGGCCCGGGGGCGGACCCTCGGGCTCTTCACCTCCTGGAAGTCCCTGAAGCTCGTACGGGAGGCCCTGCTGGCCGAGAACCTCCCGTACCGCATCCTGTCCCAGGGGGACGCGCCCAAGACCCGTCTGGTCGAGGAGTTCATGCGGGACCGGTCCTCGGTCCTCCTGGGTGTCGAGTCCTTGTGGCAGGGCATCGACGTGCCCGGCGAGAGCCTGTCGTGCGTGGTCATCGACAAGCTCCCGTTCCCCCACCTCCACGACCCCATCCTGTCGGCCCTGGACGACGCCGGCGAGCGGGGCTTCCAGACCTACTCGATCCCGAGGGCCATCATCGCCCTCAAGCAGGGCTTCGGGCGCCTCATCCGCACCACCACCGACAAGGGCGTGGTGGTCATCTTCGACAACCGCCTCAACAGCAAGGGGTACGGAAAGCTCTTCCTGCGATCCCTCCCCGACATCCCCCTCAGTCACACCCTCGACACCGTAGAAGAAGTTCTAGGAGAACCCTCATGAGCCAAACCATCAAGCAGCTCGTCGCCGACTCGTACCAGAACGCCAAGGACAAGGGGTGGCACGATCCCGGCATGGAGAAGAGCGTCGGCGACGACATCGCCCTCATGCACTCCGAGCTCTCGGAGGCCCTCGAGGACTTCCGGGAAGGGCGCGGAGTGCGCGAGGTCTACTACCAGTACAAGAGCGGCGGCATCGTGGTGAGCGTCTCGGCCCTGGAAGCGGAGGAGATGAAGGAGCGCGGTGACACCACGTCCCTGAAGCCCTGTGGGATCCCGATCGAGCTCGCCGACGTGCTCATCCGCATCTTCGACTTCGCCGGGAAGCACGGCGTCGACCTCGAGGCCGCCGTCGAGAAGAAGATGGCCTACAACGCCACCCGCCCGCACCGCCATGGTGGCAAAAAACTGTGAGTCGGACTTCTGGCAGCGGGTGATGAAAAGCGCCACCGGCTGTTGGACGTGGTCCGGGTGCACGGACAAGGACGGCTACGGGTTCTTGCGCTTTCGCAGCCGTCGAGTGAAAGCGCACCGACTCGCGTGGGAGCTGATTCATGGCTCCATCCCTCAAGGGCTGTTCGTGCTCCATCGCTGCGACAATCCGCCTTGCGTACGGCCCGATCATCTCTTTCTCGGCACCAACGACGACAACATGGCCGACATGGTCAAGAAGGGTCGAGCGGTCAGCGGATCCAAGAGGCATCCAGAACGGATGCCTCGTGGCGAGGCTCATCCACGAGCTAAGTTGACCGAGGAGGAAGTTCGACGCCTGCGTGAGAAGTACGGCGCTGGAGGAGCTTCTCAGCAGCGGCTGGCGGAGGAGTTCGGAGTTAGTCAGTTCATGGTCAGCGCCATCATCCGTAGGAAGCGCTGGGCGCATGTTCGCTAGTAGTTCTTGTGCAAGGCGTCGCTTTACGTGTTACAACACAACGCATGGAGGCCATCCCGCCCTTACGCCAGGAGAAAAGCCATGTCCCTCTTCAAGATCGAGAGTTTCCACCCCGCCGTGAAGTCTGTCTCCAAGTCGGGCATCTTGCCCGAGACGGAGGCGTACATCTTCGCCGAGAGCTGGAACAAGGCGCGTGCTTGTGCGGCGAAGCTGTTCGGCGTTCCGCAGGAGGATGTGCTGGTCTCGTCTTACCCGGGGCCGGCTCCTGTGGACGCGATGGTCATCGACGCCGCCGAAGCTGCATGAACAAGCCGGAGTGGGCCGGACGTCTCTTTGATGGAGACGTCCGGCGCCTGTTTCCCGACTCGCTGCTCCCACGGTTCATCGTGGGGGCAGATGAGGTCGGTGCCGGGGCATGGGCCGGACCGTTCACGGTCTGCGCCGTGCTCGCGCCCCTGGAGTGGAACTTCGAGGGGCTCAAGGACAGCAAGAAGCTTGGGCCGAAGCGCTGCGTGAAGGTGGCGCAGGCGATGCTCAAGACCGGTTCATTCCGGTACGCCGTGCGCCACACGTCCAGCGTGGTCATCAACGCTGTCGGGCCGCGGCTCGCGCTCCAGCACACCTTCGAGGATGCGGTTGGGGCGGTCTTGCTTCAGGTCGGGCCGGAGGTGCTCTCGACCGTACGGGTCGTGCTCGACGGCGAGGCCACGATCGCCCGTACGGACGTCTCGAGCGTGAGCCTGGCCAAGGCCGACTCGAAGGTTCCGCACGTCATGGCGGCCAGCGTGATCGCGAAGTCCCAGCGGGACACCGTCATGGCCGAGCTGGACGAGCTCGTGCCGGGGTACGGGTTCTCAAGTCACTCAGGGTATGGTACAAAGAAACACCGTGAAGCCCTTGAGCGCCTTGGCCCCTCCGATGTCCACCGCTTCAACTACGAACCCATCCGAAGGCTGTTGCGTACTGGGAAGTGCTGAAGCGGCGTACTTGGCCGGGCTCTTCGATGGGGAAGGATGCCTGACGCTGCTGTTCCGCCCTAGGTCACGAAAGCACGACGGGATGGGCTACTCGCTGGGCCTCGCGTTCGTGATCGCGAACAACCATCGAGGCGTACTGGAATGGGCCCAGGCGCAGACGAAGTGCGGGCTGCTGGTCTCGACTCGGCAGGGGAGGCACCACCGCTACGTGGTTACGGGTAGCCTGCACCTACTTCCGCTGCTTCAGCAGTTGGAGCCGTACCTGATCGTGAAGAAGGAACGAGCGCAGTGTGCCATCAAGTTCTTTCTTCTTCGGCGCCACCGCCCGAAGGGCGCTCACTTCTCTGATGAAGAGTTGTCCTTGCTGTTTCGTGTGAGGTCCATGAACTCTCCGAATGGGGCGTTTCGGCGCGGCGGTCGAGAGCTGTCGTTGGATGAGTTCATTGCTCTTGTACGCGCCACGCGTAGCGGGCGCCGGGTAATCGAGTGGACGCCGGAGATGGATGCAAAGCTGGGTACGGCCTACGACAGGTCGGTCGCCAGGCTTCTTGGGTTGAAGCTGCATCAGGTGCAGGCAAGAAGGACTACGCTGGGTATTCCTGTATGGAAGAAAGGAAGATGATCATGAGCAACGACACGCACGCGGCCGTCATGGCCGAAGCCAAGAAGATCCTCGAGGAGCTGAAGGAGTGCCTCAAGGAGACGATCTGGACGCGGGCGCCGGCGCCCCAGGGGGCCGAGGAGGGCTGGGAGTTCTGGCAGGGCCAGGTCCCCAACCGGATGGCCTTCACGGTCGTCGGGAACCCCACGACCCGCCAGTACGAGGGCTCGGTCGTGAAGGGCTCCACGGTCGTCCGGATGACCGCCGAGGTGGCTGAGGCCGTCTTCGCCACGAGGCCCGACAAGTGACCCTCCACCGCCTTCCGCTCGCGCACAGGGCCGTGGCCGTCGACCGGATGGCCGGCCAGCTCCTGAAGCGCAGCCAGGGTCTCCTGAAGGCCCTCCAGCAGGAGAGGAAGCGGACCCGTGCCTCGGCCCGCGGCTCGAAGAAGTAGCCCCTGGGCCTGGTTGATCCTCAGCCTCGTGAGCGCTGGGATCGCCTACCAGGTGTACGCGACGCGGGTGCCCGAACAGGCACCCGTTGTCGTTTCAGCCCAACCTGCTCCTGTGCCCTCGGCCTTGCCACCGGTCCCGTCGGAGTGGCCCCCGGTTCGTCTGCTCGAGCTCGTGCAGGGCACGTGGGATGGGGACGGGGTCACGATGACCCTCGACCGCAAGCCCAAGACCCGGGGCAAGGAGTGGACGGCGGTCATCCGGAAGAACGGAGACGCCGGGCAGCCCTTGCAGGTCACCTGCGCGTTCTCACCGGAGTTCAGCCACGGCGGCTTCGGGGGCACGTGCGACAACAACGAAGAGATCTACATGCGCCTGCGCATGGGCCTCGAGAAGAAGCTCCACGTGGAGTGCTTCTTGTTCGAGGCGGTCATGAAGAGGAGAGAGCCATGAAGGACTTGGACCCGGCCCTGCTCGCGCAGGCCATCATCGAAGCCAGGAAGCGGCGGGCCGCCACGGCCCTGCTGAGCCTGGGCAACAAGACCGAGGACGAGATCCACGATCTCTTCCGGCAGCAGCTCCAGGCGAGCCAGACGGCGCTCGAGCAGGAGCTGCACCAGGGCGCCGTGAACATCGACACGCTCGCGGACGTCCTGAACCACACCAGCCTCCTCCTGCTCGCCGAGGAGGTCGTGACGCCTGACCTGGTCCTCACGCTTCCCCGGGAGGTGACCGAGTTCCCGCTCGTGACCTCCAGCGTGAAGGGCACGGGTCGGATGCGAGAAGGCGAGCGGCTCGTGGCGCCCGTCGAGCTCGGGGAGTACGGCACCCTGCACTTCGACGTCTCGAGCGGCTACCCGGAGCTGCCCATCCGGTACGGCGGCATCGCGTCCTCCCAGGAGGGCGGGATGGAGTTCCTGTTCGACTACGTCATCGACGCCAAGGGACGGCCCTGGCTCGACAGCCTGGGACGCCAGAAGGAGACGCCGAACAGCACCTGCCTGGTCCCCGTGTCGGAGTTTCAGCTCCTACACGCCCTCAAAGGGACGCCAGAGCAGGCTGTAGTGCGCTCGTTCTTGCACCCTCCCGAGGGGGAGGTACAGGGGCTTGTTCCACCCGTTTCAGGGAGCCAGAAGCCGTGAGCGACGATCCCATCTACGGTCCCACGAAGGCGTACCTGGAGGCTCTCCAGAGCACCGTCGGCAAGACCGCCTCTCTCGATCTTCTTCCCAAGCGCCTGCTTGCGGTCGCGGGGCTGGAGATCTTCCGTCGTGTGCCGGAGGTCATCCGGACGCACATCTACACCACCCTGACGTTCGTGGTGGCGCAGCATCCGGAGATCGCTCCGGAAGAAGCCGCGCCCATCATGAGCCTTCTTCGCGGGCTCCTGCTGCCCGAGAAGACGGACGGGTGGGCCACGGCCCTTCAGGGCGACACGCTCGTGCAGGCTGCCCTGAAGGCCGGCGAGCGCAACTACATGCGGACCGTTCACTCCTTCGAGATGAACGCCAAGAAGAAGGAGCAGGAGAAGAAGGAGTAGGACCCGGGGGCGCGTGAGCGCCCCCGGTCGTTTCCACATCTCGCGTGGCATGTCTTAGCCCCGGTCGGGGATAAGAACTCTAGGAGGTCTACTACATGCGAGACTTTTTCAAGTACCCGCGCCGGGCATTCGAGGCGCACACGGCCGCCATGGCCCTGTGCCTCAAGGCGTGGGAAGAGAACATCTTCAGCAGCAGCGGCTTGTTCTTGCTGGTGCTCTTGGACCCGCGCCTGACCGTGTGGGTCTACCTTCTCGTGGGCTACGGCGTCCCCATGGAGAAGATCGTCATCTTGACGCCTGACGCGGAGCTCGGAGCGGAGCTCTTCACGGGTCGAGGGTCCTTCCCGGGTCTTCGGGTCATCATCGGAGACCCGCTCGAGTCCCTCATGGAGTTCCGTCAGAAGGCTCGGTTCGTGTTGTTCGGCAGCACCCTCGACGGGTTCGTGCCGGACCTCGCGAAGATCCGGCGCTTCTCCGAGATCACCTTGATGGACAACGGGATGCTGTTCCTCGACTACCCGTCGACGTTCATGTACGTCACGCCGGCCTTCAAGGACGACGTCCCGGACGTGACCGTGGACCCGTACGAGCGCTTCACGCAGATCGCGCGGGAGTACGACATCGCGAAGCCCGATGGTCCCGACAACGCGTACAACACGCTCATGACGGCGTCGGGCCAAGACCATCTGGGCTTGCTCTACGATCATCTGGACCAGGGGTTGCCTCGGGTGGGTTTCGTGGCCACCACGGTCCTGATGAGCCTCGACGTGCGGCCGGATGGCTTGTTCGTACCCATCGCCCTCACGGTCCTGAACGTGCGGAGGATCTCGATGAGCAAGTCGGTCAAGGCACTTCGCCAAGACCGAGATCGCATCCGCCGAGAGGACTCTCCGGTCCGAGTGACGCGCATGAGGCCGGACGACCTGCCCGTGCAGCAAGAACCCGCAACGCCCGAGGACCTCTGGATCCTCCGAATGCAGATCGGTCTTCACCCCGACGAACGGGGGATGGACCACATGATCCCTCCCAGGGATCGGAGAAAGGACACATGAACGTCATCGTCTACACGAACTTCCCCGACAAGATGTTCGAGAAGGAGTTCCTCCCGAAGCTCCAACGTCTCGACCTCAACATCCTCAAGACCGTCAAGACGGACCGCGGCACGAGCGCCAGCGTCGATGGAGCAGACCTCCTGATCGCGCTCGTGGCCACGATGTCCCACTCCCAGTTCGAGAGCCTCCAGCGTCTCTCGAAGAACACCGGGGTGCCTCTCGTGCCTCTCGCTCGGCAGTCGTCCGAGTGGGCAGGGATCCTCGAGAGGTACCGCAAAGGCAAGAAGACCCAGGACCAGACGAACAACGACCCCAAGACCGAGAAGACCGAGGAGACCGACATGAACATCCCGAGCGTGCCGTGGGACATGGTGCCCCAGATGGCTGACACCTTCAGGCGCCTCGTGGACCAGGGCGCGGGAGAAGACACGCTCCTGGCCGGTCTTCGTCCTTTCTGGCGCGGGAGGCCGCTCCAGAACATCCATCAGCTCGACGGGTACATCCGTCGGTTGAGGGTCAACGGCCGTTGCCCGGCACCGCTCAAGGATTGGCTCGAGGCGCGAGAGAAGGAGAGCTTCAAGAACCGTGACGAAGCTCCGCCGGTCACGGTCTCCCGTCCTTCGGAACCGCCGGAGGACTCGGGGGCGCTCCTGGAACAGAAGACCGAGGAGATCGCGAGCCTGCACGTGCTCCTCGAGGAGGCGGCCAAGAAGGAGAGAGCACAGGCCGACGCGCTGGAGAAGCAGCACGCCGAGATCACGACGCTTCGGCAACAGCTCCATGCAACCGAAGTCCGGTACGCGGATGACCTCAAGAGAGCGAACGAGTCAATCGGCCGCCTTCGCGATCTTGCGGCTGCGGCCGAGAAGCGCGTCGAGGAGCTCGAGCGCCAGCTCGCCGGCAAGGTCAACGGTCACGTGAACGGCCACGACAACACCAAGAAGGCCCTGGTCAGTCTCGTGGGCCTGATGGACATGGGCCTCATGACCTCCGAGGAGGCCATCGCGAAGCTGCGCACGCTCGTGCCCAGTTGAGGAACAAGAACCCCAGAGGGGCCTGCACGCCATCTCGGCGTGCAGGCCCCCAAGGAGGTCACATGAGCCACATTGTTCTTTCGCCCCAACACGGGGTGAATCCGTCTCTCGAGCTCTGCTTCTGGTGCCAGAAGGAGCGCGGTCTCGTGCTCTTCGGTCGGCTGAAGGGCGATGTCGAAGCGCCCAGGAGGGTCACGATCAACAAGGAGCCCTGCGACGAGTGCAAGGGCCACATGGAGAAGGGCATCGTGCTCATCAGCACCCGTGACCCGGCTCCGTCGCGCTCGCACAAGTGCCTGTCCTGCCAGCACGGTTGGCGGGCCCGGGTCGAGAAGTCCGAGCACACCCAGAACGTCTCCGGGGAGGCCACGCCCTTCTGCCCGAAGTGCAACAGCCGGAGCATCTCGAGCTCGCCGGTCGAGGAGGACGACCCCCAGAACCCGTACCGCACGGGAGGCTGGGTGGTGGTCACGGAGGACGCGCTGCGCCGCTGGGTCCGCACGCCCGAGACCCTGAAGCACATCCTCCAGACCCGCGTGGCCTTCATGCCCGACGAGGTCTGGGACGCGATCGGCCTCCCAAGGACCAAGGGCGCATGATGGTCGGTCTTCCCGACTTCTTGCTCGACGAAGACACGAGGAAGAGGCTCGAGGAGATGCGACAGCGGGGCATCGAGGACCGGTGCCGGACCGCCGTCCCGTGGGACCCCGAGATGCCCTGGAAGAAGCACCTGACCATCCAGGCGTCGACGTACCGACCCCTGTCACTCTTCCCGAAGCTGCCGGTCACGGAGTGCATCGATCCGAACCGGATCTCAGAGGAGCAGCGGGTCGTCTCGGAGGATCGTCGGTGGCTCTACTGCACCAAGAGGCTGCCTCGGGGTGCGTCCCTCATGACCACGTACGGACGTCAGAGAGGGACGGTCATGTTCGATGGCCCCGTCGAGATCCCCGTCCTGCACTACTCCCACGAGGACGAGGGCCGGTGGGTGCGGGCGCCCTTCATGAGCCTCGCGCCCATGGAGTACTTCAGCCTGCGCATCGGGACGCGTCTCGCTCGAGGTCACACGATCGTGGCCGGTCTCGGGTTGGGACACCAGCTCATCGAGGTCTCAAGGCGCAAGCAGGTGAAGAGCATCACGCTCGTGGAGAAGAGCCAGGCGCTCGTGGACTTCATCTTGCCTCGAGTGCGCCCCCACCTGCGTCCCGACGTGCCGCTCTCGGTCATCGTGCAAGACGTCGAGCAGGTGATCAGCAAGCTCACGGGAGATGTGGCGCTGATCGACATCTACCCCGTGTACAACGGCCACCGGTCCCAGAAGGAGCGCATCTCGTCCTTTGCGTTCGGGATCAAGAAGGTCTGGCACTGGGGTACGATGGGGTGGTGAAGAAGCACGCCCCTCGCGTTCCCCTTGATGGCAGCCCTTCCTGGCTCGCCCTCTCGGCGCCGTTGCTTCGTTTCCTCGAAGAAGGCCCGAAGACCTGGCCCGCCCTCAAGGTGTGGGCCAGGTCGGTCAAGATGACGGGCGACCGGCTGCGGCACGCGCTTGCCTGGGCAGAGGGGCGCAACCTCATCCGCTACGAGGACGGCCGGTGGGCAAGGACGCGGGCTCCGGAGGGATAAGGGTCATGGAGGACCAACATGGCCACCGAAGAAGTGAAGAAGTGCATCACCCTTCAGGACCTCAGGAAGCTCATGAAGGGGCATCCCAGCAAGGCGAAGGTTCAGCTCCGCGTCACGGACAGCGATGACGGAGTCACGACCATCTTCGCCCAGCACGCCTTCGTGACCTGGGACGCGGAGGAAGGCGAGTACGTCCTCCAGCTCGAGGCGGACGCGTCCCATGCGTTACCTCGTGGCGTGCGAGGAAGAAGGTCTGTCTCCCGAGGTCGTGGAGGCAGATGACTTCGAGGAGGCCGCAGAAGCGGCCATGGAGCAGTGGGAAGAGGGCGGGTCCTTCGCGGGCGACCCGATGCCCGGCTCCCTCGTGCTCGTGGTTGTCCGGGACGAGGACAACGAGACCAAGAAGGTGAAGGTCGATGTCGACTGGGAACCTGTGTACTACGCCCACGAACTGGAGACCTGATGG
>ERZ795060.1301-NODE-1301-length-29838-cov-36.057885_pt1 | contig 29838 bp, 29 predicted proteins | sample MGYA00375144_ERZ795060 | MGnify/ENA primary metagenome ERZ795060 (study PRJEB30189, sample SAMN05720157) | activated sludge metagenome | isolation source: anaerobic digester from wastewater treatment plant | place: Japan | collected 2015-05-15 ...
AGGTCACTATGGATTTTTATTAGTTCAATTTGATTTTACAATGAGCCAAAAAATAAATTAGAATATATTTTTGGTGATTTTAAGAAAAATTATTAGAAAATTGAAGTTATTTTGAATATTTGCTCGAATATCGAATTCCAAAGTAATAAATTGTTTTCAAGACAGTATAAATGATCTTAGCGCTAAGTACTTTGAAAATTTAATTAGGAGGAACGACCAGGTTAAACTAGTCAAATTAACATTAACAGTAATGATCGTCGTATTATTTTTAGCAATGAATCAACTACCATCATTAGCAAATGACAACTCAATAACTGTAGGAATTGGTGCCTTTGAGATATTTAACATTGAATTTGAGAAGAAGATCGCCGATGATCTTTCGATTACAATTAGTGGAAGTACTGAACCGTTTACCGAAGCGCTTTTAGGAGATGGTGAATGTAAAACCTACGGTCTTGGAATTAGGAAGTATTTTAACGAAGAAGGTTTTGATGGGGGTTATCTTGGTTTTAAATACCTTAGGTCAAAAGCAGAGGGTAAATTTTTAGGAATTCGTTTTATGGATATTAATCAAGAAGAAGATAGTTATTTGTTTTCAGTTGGATATAAAAAGGTATATGGATCAGGATTTACATTAGATGCATCAGTATCGGCGATGTATTTTCCGGATAATGAAGACGACAAATGGGCACCTGCTTTTAAGGCAAATTTAGGATATACTTGGTGAAGAAAAATATTATTTAAACAAAACGTCGTTGCAATACTACTTTATATGTAGTGGCAACGACTTTTTTATATTTTTTTGACAGTCTTTTATTCATATTTTATCAGGATTTTCTGGGAATAGTAATTCATGTAATCGCCTTAGTTCAAATCTTTATGGATTGGAGAGCTAATAAGAAAATCTTAGAAGAAGGATTGATAAATCAATCTGAAACTAATCTTTCAGTTTAATAAGTTATTAGATAAAAAATCAAATAGAGTTTGATTTTTTGTTTAATAAAGATAGTTTTCGAAAATTTTAAAACGTTTCACGTGAAAAAAATTATGTTAACCTTAAAACTAATTGGGTTTCACAATAGTTCACCATGCTTCAATATGTACCATCGCTGGGATTGGGACATACGGTTATAATAGGGATGATGTTCCGGCAACTTCAGCCCAATTAAATTGGCCGTATGGAGTCGCGGTGGATTCTGCCAGGAACATCTATATTGCTGATTATAATAATCACCGCATTCGCAAAGTAGATTCATCCGGCAAGATCACTACCATCGCTGGTAATGGAACATATGGTTACAGCGGAGATGGTGGTCAGGCAACATTAGCACAATTAAATCATCCCTGGGGAGTTACCGTGGATTCTGTCGGGAATATCTATATTGTTGATAGATCTAATCACTGTATCCGAAAAGCAAAATAATCCTTGGATTTTCAGTCAAACATTCAAATGTCTCTTAAAATTTAAGAGTGAGATCACTGTTACGGGGTTGCTAAGCGAGCCCCTTTTTTAGAAACTGTTGAAATTATCAGAAAATAAGTTAATTAAAAAGATCATTCCGAAAATTAACAGTTGAACATTTTCGGGAATATGATAAAATATATATACTTGTTTTAATTAATATTAATAAGTCTCGGTTTTATGGTCGTGCTAGATGGGGAGGTAGCGGTGCCTTGTAACCTGCAATCCGCTATAGCAGGATTGAATTCCGGGTCAGAGGTCGGTATTTGCGAATCCGGCTGTATGAAGTGGTGTTGAGGATTGGGTCTTACGCAACAAAAGCCTGTGAACCCTGTCAGGTCCGGGAGGAAGCAGCAGTAAGCAGGAAGTTTTGTGTGCCGTAGGGTTGCCTGGTCGGAGCCGGCTGGTACAGCACGTTCGGAAGTACTTGATCGAAGCGCGGTGCACGGCCATATTTAATTTTTGAAAACAACTGCTAACTAAATGCAGTTGTTTTTTTGTTCGAGGGACGAATCTATCTTCGTGAGGCAGGATTTAGTAAAAAATTGGCCAATATATTATGCATTAGATCAGAATTGGATGGAATATATGTTAACAATAGAAGCAAATGCCAAAATTAATCTCGCGTTGGATGTAGTTGCTGATCTGACAAATGGCTATCATGAAGTAGACATGATTATGCAGGCGATCAGTCTGGCTGACCGTATTACCATTGAACCGAATCAGAATATTGAACTGACTTGTACTAATCCAATAATACCGACGGATCAACGTAATTTGGCCTGGCGAGCGGTAGAATTATTACAAAAGGAGACCGGTATTACTGATGGAGTTAAGATCCATATTGAAAAATGGATACCCGCTGCTGCCGGATTAGCAGGAGGTAGTACTGATGCTGCTGCGGTTTTGATTGGGTTAAATCAACTTTGGAACTTAGGCTTTGATAATGAACGTTTAATGCAATTAGGTTTAAAATTAGGTGCCGACGTACCATTTTGTATTATGGGAAAGACTGCGAGGGCACAAGGAATTGGAGAAGTTTTAACCCGAATTGATACAACCATGAATTGCAATTTATTATTAATTACACCAAACATTGAAGTGTCAACAGCGCTTATTTATCAGAGTCTAAACACACCGGAAATTAAAAATCATCCCCAAATCGATCAAGCGATCGCGGCATTGAAAGCAAATGATTTGGAATGTTTAACAAAAAATTGGGGAAATGTATTAGAAGAAGTCGTATTCAATAAGTTTCCTTCAGTGGCCGCATTAAAACAGTTATTAATTAATGAGTTTAATACGGATCGGGTTTTAATGTCCGGTAGTGGACCGTCAATTTTTGTGTTAGAGCCGGATCTTAACAAAGTTGAGTCAGTTAAAAAATTATTGCCTGCAGGTTGCTTTTGTGCAATGACTCAGTTTTTATAATAAAGGAATATTGCTTGATAAGAATGATCAACTGGGAGTGATTAAGATGGAACGACAACCACTAGTCCCAATCAAACTTGATAATTATAAGCCGCTACGGGAATTAGTCTTTGAAACGATGCGCGAAGCAATTATCAACGGGCAGCTTCGTCCCGGAGAAAGAATGATGGAGATCCAGTTAGCGGAGGAGATGGGTGTAAGCCGGACCCCTGTTCGGGAAGCGATCCGTAAACTGGAATTAGAAGGGTTAGTTGTAATGATCCCGCGCAAAGGGGCCTATGTTGCAGGGTTGTCATTAAAAGATATTGCTGATGTTTTTGAGATTCGCCGGGCTCTTGAAGGATTAGCGGCAGAGCTGGCTGCGGATCGGATTACCGACCAAGAATTAGAAAATTTGGAACGTTATTTAGTTAAAATATCTGAGGAGATTGAATGTGGTGATTTGAACAAAGTAGTTGAAATTGATACTGATTTCCATACTTTGTTGTATCAAGCAAGTCGTAACAGCAAACTCACGCAAATAATTAATAATTTACGCGAGCAGATTCAGCGTTTTCGCACTACTTCGCTTTCATTACCAGGACGAATGCGGGTTGCATTAGATGAGCACCGTAAAATTGTTGAAGCGATCTCCAGCAGGGACGGGGAATTGGCCCGAAAGATTGCGCAAGAACATATTGAAAATGCTGAGAATAGTATGATGAGTATGGTTCAACAAGATCGTAAATATGGAGGTGGCTAATTGGAGGCGGTAATTTTAGCAGGCGCAACCAACTCTGGTCCGTTACGATCAATGAGTAATGCCTATTACGAAGCGGAGATCGAGATTGCCGGGCGTCCAATGATTACATATGTGATTGAAGCTTTACAAGGAGTAAGTGGCATTGAACAGATAATTGTAGTTGGTGATCGGTCGATTCTGCCATTAGAAATCTTAGAAGATGAAACTATTAAAGTAGTTAATCCGGGTCAATCTTTGATTGATAGTTTAATGAATGGTCTGGCGGTTTTAAGATCTCAAGCTCCGGTTTTAGTAGTAACCTCTGATATTCCGTTAATCAGCGTTGAGGCTTTGGAAGATTTTATTTTCAGGTGTCAGCAAAAAGAGGGCGATTTATATTATTCTTTCGTCCCAAAAGAAATCAATGATTCAAAATATCCTGGAGTAGAGCGTACCTATGTAAAACTTAAGGACGGTATTTTCACCGGAGGGAATATTGTATTGTTGTCACCTAAAATAATCAAGGATCATCTTGAAAAATTAAAAAAAGCAGCAGCACTACGAAAAAAACCGTTTCAGCTCTGTAGTTTGTTGGGCTGGAAATACATCTACAAGTTGTTTATTGGACAATTAAATATTGCTGAAATTGAACAACGGGTAAGCAAGATCTTTAACTTTAAAGCAGTAGGAATAGTGTCACCGTATCCTGAAGTAGGAATCGATATAGATAAACCCAGCGATCTGATTCTGGCCCGGGCTAAATTATCCGGCCTGTCGAATGATTTACAAAAGCAAACCAGTTGATTCATTATCAGTTCTATTTATGCAGGTAAAGGGGTATTAACTCAATTTACATAATAAATTTACGAATTATAGTAGATTTTTTCTAAAAAGTAGCAGGAATTTGAAATTTATTATGGAATTTATATCCTAATCTGTATTCTTTGAGAACTGAAATGAAAGGTGAGTGGGGTTATGAACATCACAGATGTACGCCTGAGAAAAGTCAATTCAGACGGAAAGATGAAAGCAATTGCTTCCATCACAATTGATGATGCCTTCGTGGTAAGGGACATTAGAGTGATCGAAGGACAAAATGGGTTATTTGTGGCAATGCCCAGTAGAAAAACACCGGAAGGCGAATTTAGAGACATAGCCCATCCGATTACTCAAGAAGCTAGGGAGTTAATCCAAGCAGCAATCTTGAGAGAATATGAGACTACAGCATAATAGGGGAATTTTATGTCCAAAAAATACCAACGTACGGGTTGGTATTTTTTATCTGAATTTGCAAAAATATATAGCAAATAAGTAGTTGACATTTGTTTTGATCACTGGTATACTAATTTTTGCATTCACTGGGGCGTAGCCAAGTCGGTAAGGCACGGGACTTTGACTCCCGCATGCGTTGGTTCGAGTCCAGCCGCCCCAGCCAGTTTTATTATTTTTTACTAAAGAACTTGGAAGAACTTGAAAAGTTCTTTTTTTATTTATATCAAGATTTGATGATGCAGGAAAAGATGGAAGTTTAACGAATAGTATCTAAATTTGGGATATCTGGTAACCATAATCCAGCCAGATTTTCAAATTCAGATTAATAATTGATGAATCAATATACTGGACAGGATGATTATTCATAAATTAAGTTGGATATAAATAAAAATACCAAAGAAATAATATTATTTTTAGAACCATAGGAGGAGCTTCATGGCTTGTTTGGCATCATTAGTGTTGGCTGCTGGTCAGGGAACCAGAATGAAATCACGTCATCCCAAGGTTCTGCACCATTTATTAGGTAAACCAATGTTGAAATATGTGATTAACGCAGCTCAGGCTGCAGGTGCAGAGCCAGTTATAATAGTAGTCGGTTTTGAAGGCCAAAAAGTAATTGATACAATTGGAACCGGACATCAATATGTCTGGCAAAAAGAACAGTTAGGAACGGGTCATGCAGTGATGATGGCGCGGGAAAAATTAGCTGACATGGCTGGAGAAGTATTGGTTTTATATGGTGATACACCATTATTAAAGCCAGAAACGCTCAAACAATTAGTTACGATTAAACGAAGTCAAAATGTGGCGGCAACGATTTTAACAACTACAATGAATGACCCTAAAGGTTATGGCCGGATTGTTAGGAACACTGAAGGGAATATTGTAGCGATTATTGAAGAGAAAGATGCCAATCCGGAACAAAAAGCCATTAATGAAGTAAATACTGGTGTATATTGTTTTGACATCCAGGCTTTACTCGCGGCCTTAGATCGGTTAACACCAAATAACGCTCAGGGAGAATATTATTTAACGGATGTTTTTGAGATCTTTGTCAGTCAAGGTTTAAAAGTTGCGGGGATGCTGCTTGAGGATTCGCAGGAAGTCATGGGTCCAAATGACCGGATTCAATTGGCGAAGACCGAAGAGTACTTAAAAATGGCTATTAATGAAAGGTTAATGGCTGAGGGGGTTACAATTGTTGACCCTAAATTTACATATATTGATCCGGAAGTAACGATTGGTAGAGATACAATAATTTTACCGGGGACTTTTATTAACGGAAAGACAACGATTGGTGAGAATTGTGTTATCGGTCCGCACACACGGATTGTTAATTCGGTGATTGGCGCCGGGACCGAGATTCAATTTAGCCAGATTATTGAAGCTCAGATTGGGATCGATAATTCAATTGGGCCTTTTGCTTATATTCGGCCGGGAACAATAAGCGAAGCGAATGTTAAATTCGGAGATTTTGTTGAAATTAAGAATTGTAGTATTGGTGCGGGGAGCAAAGTTCCACATCTAACTTATTTAGGTGATACCGAGTTAGGTAAGGATGTTAATATTGGTGCCGGCACAATAACCTGTAATTATGATGGCGTGAACAAACATAAAACAATAATTAAAGACAATTCGTTTATTGGCAGTAATTCCAATTTGGTTGCTCCGGTTACGATTGGGTCGAATGTAACCATTGCTGCTGGGTCGACGATTACAAAAGATGTACCGGATGGATCACTGGGGATTGCCAGAAGCCGTCAAGAAGTACGGATGAATTGGAAGTCGCCGCGGCAGAAGCAGGAGCAAGAATAAAACAGGCTTCCGTTTACAATGATTATTACTAATGTTATAATGGCATTGAATTTGTTTCGTAAAACAGCATGGGGTGAATCTGTTGTATTGTTTAATTGGTTTAGGAAATCCAGGAGCAAAGTATCACCAAACCCGGCATAATGCCGGGTTTTTAGTCATTGACCAACTGCTGGAGCACTTTCAAAGCGGTCTTGGTAACGGTTTTCAAAGTCAATATTCCAAAGTGAGATTTAGCGGGCAGGAATTGCTGCTGGTTAAACCGCAAACTTATATGAATTTAAGCGGCGAGGCTGTAGTACAAATTGTCAACTATTATAAGATTCCTTTAGAAAAAGTATTAGTGATTTATGATGATCTTGATTTACCGGTTGGCGCATTACGGTTTCGGACCAGTGGGAGCGCCGGCGGACATAATGGGGTAAAATCGATAATCCAGCATCTGAATACAACGGAGTTTGCCCGGGTACGAATTGGGATTGGCCGCCCGCCGGCCGGTGTTAGTGTGCCTGATTTTGTATTAACCTCGGTAAGTCGGGAAGAACAGGAGCTTTTTCAGTCAGGGATCAGGACAGCCGCTGCAGCGGCGCTGGCGTTTGTCGAAAAAGGCCCGGTTTACACCATGAATCATTTTAATAGTTCCAAACGGGCAGATAAAAAATTATAAATTGAGGATCAAACAAGGAATATTTTAATGGAACCTAGCAAAAGATAATTCTTGATGAAAATAGTTTTGGCAGGTTTGTTCTCCATAACAATTGCGTTTTTTGGGGATCGGCTTTTAACTTTTCTTAAGATTCCCGAACCGGTCCGGGTTGGTCTTTTAGTCCCGGTTGTTGAAGAATTAGTTAAGATCTATATTGCATTACTGTTACAATTATCTCCACTGTATGTTTCAAGTATCTTTGGTTTAGGTGAGGGAATTATTGAAGTTATTTGTTCTCAAAATGAGCCGAAACCGGTGCTTTTTTGGGCAGCATTTCTGTTACATACGATATTGGGATTGATTTATTTATCACCGTTGCTGTTAACGTTTAAAATTTCAATTGCCATAATCGGACATGTATTATGGAATCAAGGTATTCTTTATCGAAATAAAAGTGTTAAATAGAATATTTTTGTTAGTTCATACTCCGACAAAAGCAGAATAGAATAAAATAAAATAAAATAAAAATCTAACAATAACCAGGCTCATTAAAGGGCCTTCTTCTCTTTGCATCAGGAGGATTTTATGAAAACTTTACTAAAGGCAATCACCAACCATCCCGAATTCATTCAGGTGAAACAACATTTCAGTAATCGTGAATCAGTGTTGTTATCCGGATTGAACGGTTCACAAAAATCGGTTGTTATTAGCGGGTTGATTAGTGAATCTTCCCATCAAACCCTGGTCATTAGTTATCATAATAACCAAGCGGCAAGATTGGCAGCTGATTTGGAGAGTCTGTTGGGTTCTGAGATGGTGGCCTTTTTTCCAAGCAATGAATTGTTTCCGCATGAAGATGCTTACGAACCGGAGGTTACGGCCCAACGGATTGAGACGTTAGGCAGAATTTTGCAAGAAGAAGTATCTGTTGTTGTAACATCTTGGGAAGCAATTCAACGAAAGTTAATATCGCCCCAAAAACTGAAAGAGTTTTCTATTAATTTGACAGTTGGTCAGGAATACAGCTTGGAACTGATTGTTGAACAGTTAATCAAGATGGGATATGAGCGGGTTGATATGGTCCAATCGATGGGGCAATTTAGTAAACGTGGCGATATTCTCGATCTCTATCCGCTCGATCAGAGTGAGCCGATTCGAATGGAGTTTTACGGTGATGAAGTTGATTCAATTCGCAATTTTAGGATTGAGGATCAGATATCGACCAGTACATTGAAAACCATTGAAATATTGCCTGCCAGGGAAGGACTCTGGCATCTTGAAGATTTTTTGCAAAAAAGGAGTTTAATTGAGGCGGAGTTAGCGAGGCAAGTAAATAAACTTGAGGATTGCGGCAGGGTTAAAGAGGCCGAAGCATTAAGGGATCACATTGCAGAAGCTTTAGAGCGTTTGGCGTCAGGACATCAAGTTCCCGGTGCTGATCAATTCTTACCATGGATTGATCCCCAATTGGTCTCATTATTACAATACTTACCCAATGCTCAGGTTATTTTAGATGAACCGGTACGGGGACTAGAAGCCTTTCGCTCTTTAGAAGCGGAAAAAGCAGAGATCTTGAGTAACTTCCTTGAAAAGGGCGTAATTTTACCAAAAGAGCAAGAGATGTTTATCAGTGTTGCCGAGATCGAGAAGGAAATATGGTCACGTAAACCATGTTCGCTTTCGTTATTAGCCAAAAATCCCAAAGGACATCCACCAAAACACACTCTGACACTGCCTTTTAAATCAGCGCCTACCTTTAATGGAAAAGCAGATCTGTTCGCTAAAGATCTGGAACGTTGGTTAAAGAATAACTATACAGTAATTGTTACAGTGGCCGCTAAGGAAAAAGCGCGACGACTCCGTGAAGTGTTGCGTCAGCACGGGATTAGTACCAGTTTGATTGAGCAAAATAAAGAGGAAGCCGAATTAACCCCCAGGATGGTCCATATTAATGTAGCTGACTTAGAAACCGGCTTTGAATGGCCAACTGAAAAAATATTAGTTTTAACCGAGGTTGAAATTTATGGCCGTCAGAAGAAGCGTTACCAGAACCGGTTTCAGCATGAAGGAAGTAAGATCAATGCGTTTACTGATTTAAAAGTTGGGGATTACGTTGTCCATCTCAACCATGGTATTGGCCGTTTTATGGGGATCGAAACGTTAGAAATTGCCGGAGGGCATCGCGATTATCTTCGAATCGAGTATGCCGGTGACGATCGTCTCTTTGTCCCTACGGATCAAGTTAATCTGTTACAGAAGTATATCGGAATGGAAGAACATCCTCCCAAAATAAATAAACTTGGAGGCAGTGACTGGCAAAAGGTTAAATCGAAAGTAAAAGAATCGATCCGGGATATGGCAGATGCGTTGTTGGACCTCTATGCGCAACGGGAGGTGGCTCCGGGGTATGCGTTTGGGCCGGATACCGTTTGGCAGCAGGAGTTTGAAGATGCGTTTTATTATGAAGAGACTCCGGACCAATTAAAAGCAATTGAAGAGATTAAACAGGATATGGAGAGCAATAAACCGATGGATCGCCTCCTTTGCGGCGATGTTGGTTATGGCAAAACGGAAGTTGCGATGCGGGTAGCTTTCAAAGCGGTAATGGACGGGAAACAAGTAGCGGTTTTAGTCCCGACGACAATCTTGGCGCAACAGCATTATATTAATTTCTGTGAACGATTTGCCAGTTTTCCGGTTAATATTCGGATCTTGAGCCGGTTTCAAACTGCCAAAGAGCAATCTAATACCATTGCCGGATTACTTAATGGTGAGGTTGACTTGGTGATTGGGACCCACCGGTTACTCTCGAATGACTTACATTTTAAGAATTTAGGGTTACTGATTATCGATGAGGAGCAGCGGTTTGGAGTCTCTCATAAAGAAAAGATCAAAGAATTAAGAAAAAATATTGATGTCTTAACCCTTACCGCGACTCCAATTCCAAGAACACTACATATGTCGTTGGCCGGAATCAGGGATATGAGTATAATTGAAACAGCTCCACAAGGCAGATATCCGATTCGCACTCATGTGTTGGAGTACAATGAAGAGGTGATTCGCGAGGCGATTCAACGGGAACTGGACCGCAAAGGCCAGGTATACTTTGTCTATAATCGGGTTGAGACAATGGACCGGATGGTAAACTATCTGCAGAACCTGATTCCGCAGGCGCGGATTGTTGTAGCTCATGGTCAAATGGATGAGGACCGCTTGGAACAGGTGATGTTGGACTTTTACCATAATGAAGCGGACATCTTAGTCTGTACTACGATTATTGAAACCGGCCTGGATATCCCAAATGTCAATACCTTAATTGTTTATGATGCCGACCGGTTTGGACTGGCCCAACTTTATCAACTCCGTGGCCGTGTAGGCCGGAGCAATCGTATTGCCCATGCTTATTTCTGCTATCGGAAGGATAAAACCCTTTCCGAAAATGCGGAGAAAAGACTGGCGGCGATTAAAGAGTTTACAGAGCTTGGGTCAGGATTTAAGATTGCAATGCGTGATTTAGAGATTAGAGGGGCCGGAAACTTGTTGGGTCCGGAACAACATGGCCAGATTGCCGCTGTTGGTTTTGAGTTGTACTGCCGGTTGCTGGATGAAGCGATCCGGGAGAAGAAGGGAGAAGTTCGTCCGGAATTGCCGGAACCGGTGATCGAGATTCCGGTTGATGCCTATATACCTGCTGACTATATATCTGATCATAAACAAAAAGTGGAGATCTATAAGAAATTTGCTAATATAAACACTGTTGAAGCAGCTGATAACCTCTTAGCCGAATTGATTGACCGTTTTGGAGAACCGCCACAGCCAGTCTATAATTTGGTCCTTATTTCCAAGATTAAAGCCCGGGCGCGGGAAACAGGGTTTGCCTCAATAACAAAAGAACGAACCGAGTTGATTGGTAAGCTGCATCTGGGATTAGGGATCGATTATGATAAGATTTTAGCAATTCTCCAAAAATACCGGAGTAATTTCCGTTATCAACCAGGCAGGCCACCGATTTTTAAATGGCGGCTCAATCTAAGTGAGAAAGAAGCATTAACAATTGTTTTAAACAGTTTAGAGATGATTAGTTAGGGTAAAAAATGATCATTTGTAAGGGTAAAAAAAATTTGCAATTTTGACAATTTTAAATTCCTTTTTTGGTATTTATTCTTGAAAAAGGGGTAACCTACAAATGACCAGTTAAGTATATAGATAATCATCAAATGAAGTGAATAAATTTGCATTTTTAACTATATACTATCAATAAAGTAGCACGGGGTTTTTGTGAGAAACCAAACCTTAAGTGGTACTTCTAGGTCAACGGGTGGCAGGTTCTTCTGACACCTCAAGTAAAATAAAAAATCTGTTTTTGTAAAGGAGGGACAAAGGGGATGAAAGCGACCGGAATCGTTCGGCGGATTGATGATCTTGGCCGGGTGGTCATCCCCAAAGAGATTCGTAGAACACTACGGATCCGAGAAGGCGACCCGTTAGAGATCTTTGTAGACCGCGAAGGAGAAGTGATCTTAAAAAAATATTCTCCAATCGGCGAGTTGGGTGACTTTGCCAAAGAATATGCCGACTCTCTTTATGAGTCTACCGGACATATTGCTCTAATTGCGGATCGTGACATGATTATCGCTGTTTCAGGTGCTCCAAAAAAAGAGTTTTTGGATAAACCAATCTCCAGAGCAGTAGAGAAAGCGATCGAAGACCGAAAAGTGGTCCTGATTTCTAAACCGGGTGACCATAAGTATTGTGATGCCTGTCCGGTTAAGGAAGAAGAAGAGGGTAAATGTAAATTTACTGCTCAAGTTATTGCTCCAATCATTGCTGAAGGGGACCCAATCGGAGCTGTGATTCTTTCTTCAAAGGAACCCGGGGTAACAATGGGCGACTTGGAAGTTAAGATTGTTGAAACAGCAGCAGGCTTTTTAGCGAAACAAATGGAGCAATGATGACACAAGAAAAAGTTTTTAATCGTTAAAAAAGTGGGAACCCCCACTTTTTTGTTTATTATTTTATTCATCTTTCTTTGACGGTTGGCTGTTGTTAAGCATGCTGCTTAGTAAAGTTGTTAGCAAGGCCGGGTTAATCCCTCCTCCTTTAGAATCTGCCCCCGCAGCATTCCCCGATAACATCCCCAGTAAAGAAGGTGCTAAATCGGCAATTGCATTGTTTTGCCCGCCTGTTAATTGTGAGAAAAGGTCTTTGAGATTTGAATTTGGCGAAACCGGGTTTGCGACTGAATCAGAATTTCCAAAATTGATAAAAAAGCTGACCAGTTTTTGTCCATTGGGGCTTAATAAGGGGTTAATCATTGATAAAAAAGTAATATCGTTTTTCTCTAAGAAAGGGTGTAAATTCTTTTCCGTCTTTTCAATTTCAACCGGCTTTAATTCTCTTTTTGGTTCATGTTGGTGTCCCATCTGATTTTACCTCCATCTTTTAGATAACATTGATTATTAGGTTTAGTTTTGGTAAAACTAAACAATGAACGGAATAATCTAATTAAATAAATGATTTATAATAATATATGTTTTTAGACCGTAAGAAGGAATGAACTTAATAAAAATTGTTAAGTTCATCTATTTGTAACAGGAATAAATCAGAAAATGCAGAAAATAAACAGTCGGCTTAATAAAAACAGTTCACTATTATTACCTTTAATGGTAAAAAATTTTGATAAATTTTATTAAAGGAAGGGATTTTGATGACTGGTATCAAGTTTGGAACGGATGGTTGGAGAGATTTGATGTATGATCAATTTAACCTTCCTAATGTTCGGCGTGTAGTACGGGCAATTGCTAAATATGTTATTGATAAAGGCGGTAAAGAACGTGGCGTTGTAGTTGGTTATGACGCACGCTTCTTTTCAGATTTTTTTGCAAATGAAGCGGCAAAAATACTTACCGGCTATGGAATCAAGGTACTGCTTGGCGAACGGGATTACCCGACTCCGGTGGTCGCATTTGCGGTGAAGCATTATAACGCATTTGGCGCAGTGATGTTTACGGCAAGCCACAATCCTCCGGAATATAATGGAATCAAATTCATTCCTGAATATGCCGGACCGGCAACCCAGGATATTACGGCGGCGATTGAGGCTAATTTATCAGCAGTTGCTGATGATGATCACGGAATTGCGGATCCGGGCCTGATTGAAAAGTTTAATCCAACAATACCATATCTGGAACAATTAAATAAAATCGTGAATGTAAAGAAGATTGTTGATTCCGGGTTAAATATTTTCATTGATCCAATGTTTGCCACCGGGCGGGGCTTTTTGAAGGAACTGTTAAAGGGATGTAATGTAATTGAGTTACATAATTATCGGGACCCTTTATTTGGTGGAAGTATGCCGGACCCGCAAGGGCAGTTTTTAACTGAATTAAAGCAAAAGGTGATGGAGACACCAAACTCGATTGGGTTAGCAATGGATGGGGATGCTGACCGGTTTGGGATTATTGATTCTGACGGAACTTACCTGACTCCAAACCAGGTTATTACGTTGTTGCTGGCGCATTTAATCAAAAATCGGGCCCAACAAGGAGTTGCCGTGCGTTCGGTAGCAACTACCCATATGATTGATAAACTGGGGAAAATGTTTGGGGTTGAGACGATAGAGACCCCGGTTGGGTTTAAATATATTGGTGAAAAGATGCGTACGCATCAGGTAATAATTGGTGGTGAAGAGAGTGGTGGTTTGAGTATAATCGGGCATATTCCCGAGAAAGACGGGATCCTGGCTTGCGCCTTGATGGCCGAGTTAAGGGCAGTATCACAGAAACCGCTCCTGGAAACATTGCAGGAATTATATCAGGAGTTGGGCAATTTCTATACCAAGCGAATTGATCTTCATCTTGACGAAGCAATTAAACAACAGATTTTAACCAAGGTCAAAACGATCTTCCCCGGAAAGATTGGAACGAAAACGATTAGTGAAGCCCGGACAATTGATGGATTTAAGTTTATTTTAGAGAACAACAGCTGGTTTTTGGTCCGGCCTTCCGGAACGGAACCATTAATTCGAATTTACTTTGAAGCTCAATCAGTCGCGGATTTGGAATATTTGACTGATCAGGTTCAACAGATGGTGGAGCAATGGAGCAAAACTGCATAACGTGTTTTTCCAATCGGACGGAATCACTGGAAGCTAAAATTAAAGCGTTAAAACTAAAATATAATCTTCAAAAGCTTGATTTCAACTTTGCGGAATTTTACATTGAAATTTTTAAAGTAAAGAATATTGATGAACTTCTGGACCGGATTAACGAACCGGAAGAAATTCCTTTCTGGGCTGAGCTCTGGCCGGCGGCGCGGGGGCTGGCCCAGTTTATTATCCAACGCCGAGAGTTGTTGGCACAGCAAACTGTTTTGGAGTTGGGGACTGGGGTTGGCTTAGCAGGGATTGCCGCCAAATTAGCAGGTGCCGATCTGGTTCACACCGATTTTGCACCTGATGCTTTAGAATTTGTAAAATTAAATTATCACCTTAATCAAATTACCGATGGTAAATTATTGTTGGCTGATTGGAAGACATTCCCCACCAATCTGGCCCAATTTGATTATCTTATCGGTTCGGATATCCTCTATGAAAAACTCCTGCACGACAATTTAATTGGGATCTTTCAAGCACTGGTTAAACCTGGCGGCGCTATTTGGCTGGCCGATCTCGGACGGGATTATGCGAAACTGTTTATTGATAAAATTGCCAAATATAACTGGCAGATCTCCAAGGAACAGATTGCCGTTACCGAAAGATCTCAAGAAATGCTGATCGATATTTACCAATTAACCCGAAAGAATTCCTAATTATTAGAGCTACCTGAGAGGGAACCTTTAGATCGGTTTTGCGTTTTCTTCTACTAAGAGCGAATAATGAATTGGTCTATTCATTAGTTGATCGAAGCTTAAAGGAGGTATCTCTCGGGTGAATCAATTTCGGTTTGATTCTCATGAGTGCCATTGTAAGGTAACTTATGTTGCAACAGCTTTTTTTGCGGCAATAATTGCTTCATTTTTAATGTTACTGGTTGTTAAATATACTGGCTTGGGGCGAATGTTAGTGTCTTCGGAGTCTCCGCAGGTCCAAACTGAAAGTTCCAATCGGGTTTTTCAACAATCATCAAATATCAGCGACTATGAGAATACAATCATCGATGTTGTTAATCGGGTCAGTCCCTCCGTAGTGATGATTACAACAAATGCGGTTGTTGAAGATTTTGATTTCTTTACCGGTCCGGAGATCCGGAATATTCAAGGCTTAGGTTCTGGGGTGATCTATCGTTCTGACGGATATATTTTAACTAATAATCATGTCGTTAACGGTTTGCCGGGTAAAATAAAGAAAATTGCGGTTGTCCTTGCCGATGGCAAGACTTATCCGGCAGAGATTGTCGGTGTTGATCCTTATACCGATTTAGCATTACTGAAAATTAAACAGAACAATTTGCCTACTCCGATTTGGGGAGATTCTGATCAGGTAAACGTTGGTCAGACTGCAATCGCGATTGGTAATCCCCTTGATGAGAATCTAAAAAATACTGTAACGGTTGGGGTGATCAGTTCGAAGGGGCGTACTTTAGCGGTTAACGATGACGTTCAATTACGTGATATGATCCAGACTGACGCTTCATTTAACCGGGGGAATTCTGGAGGGCCATTACTTGACTCCAGAGGGAATGTGATTGGTATTAATACGATTATTGCGACCCAATCTCAAGGAATTGGGTTTTCGATTCCCAGTAATACGGTTAACCGTGTGGCCAAAGAATTAATTACTAAAGGTTATGTCTCACGTCCCGGACTGGGAATTGCTTTATACATTCATTTTACACCGGAGAATGTTAATTTATTAGAATACCGTCTGAAGCGTAAACTACCTGTTAAAAGTGGTATTTTTATTGCTAAAGTTTTAGAAGGTAGCGAAGCTGCTAAAGCAGGGTTAGCTCCTGGAGATATTATTTATAGGATTAACGGTGAGACGGTTAAGGAGCGGGATTTGGTCAAGGAATATATTTCTGCACATCCGATTGGGACCCGACTGAAACTGGATTATTACCGAGGCGTGGAGCGAATCACAACCACTGCCAAGATCGGGGAACTGAAAAGATAAATCGCAATCTAAGGCCCAGTGCTAACTGGGCTTTAGTTTAATTTGGGGGCACTATGGCTTTAGTTCGAATAATTGCGGTTGGAAAACTGAAGGAGAATTACCTGAAGCAAGCAGAGGCAGAGTATTTGAAACGACTGGCTTCGTATCTCAAATTAGAAATCAAGGAAATTCCGGATTTACCTGTGCCCGAGAACGCCAGTCCGGCACAGGAAGAACAGGTTAAAAATGGGGAAGGGGCATTGATTGACAATTTGATTTTACCAAAGAGCTATTTGGTTGTTTTGGATATTGAAGGGAAACAGTTGACTTCCATGGAGTTAGCACGCTTTTTACATGAAAGGCAAGTGACTGCTCAGGATCTGACGCTGGTAATCGGGGGCTCTTTGGGGTTAGTGGAGAGTATTAAAGCGAAGGCTAATTTAAGGCTGAGCTTTTCAAAGCTGACCTTTCCTCATCAGTTGTTCCGGATTATGCTCCTCGAGCAGCTCTACCGGGCGTGTAAGATTAACCGGGGTGAGAAGTATCATAAGTAATCGGTTATCTTTCCCCGGCAATCACCTGTAAAGCTTGTTGCTCGATGTTAATTGTTACGGATCCGTTTCCCAACTCAAAACCATCGGTCATGATTGGCATGGCCGGTTCTGTCTCTATCACTAAGTTTTTTACCTGATAACGCTTGATCCGTGGATCTTCATCACCGCCGATCATTAATTCGACAACATTGTTTAATAAATCCAGCTTAGTTAGTTCCGGGAAAACCAGGACATCTAATATTCCGTCTTCAAATGAACCGTTGGGTACGATTTGATAATGGGGGCCGACATAAGGTAAATTGGCGACCAGTACTAAATGGCCTTCGGTTTTAACTTCATTTGTGTCATCAATAACCAGGCGAATCTGTGCTGCCGGTGTGGTTATTAGAGTAGCTAAAAAATCCCCGATTCGGCCTAAATTACCGTGTTGAATATCGTCAGCCGCCGGGTAAAGGGCCGAAGTTAACCCAATTGAGCAGGTTTCTAAAAAGATCCGGGAGTTAGCGCCACAAGTAGCGTGGCCTACATCGATCCGGACTGGTGAATAAGATGCAATAATTTGGACCGCAGCTGTAATATCTTCCGGAATACCCAAGCTGAGTGCGATATTGTTTCGTGTACCAGTTGGTATGATGCCAAGTGTGGCAGTGGTCCCGATTAAATTGTTGGCAACACTTTCAATCGTGCCATCACCGCCGCATACTACAAAGAGTTCAATATTTCGTCCAAGCGCTTCTTTAATAATTGGAGCTAAATCGCGATCAGGTTCAATGATATAGACCTCAGGGACGAAGTTTCTGGATTGGAGTTCACTGATCGTCTGCTGCAGTTGCTCCGGTGAATGGGAGGAAGCTCCGGCCGTAGTGTTATAAATAATCTTAACCGGTTTACTCATCGAGTTTATCAGCTGCCTCGGAAGTACTTACCGGTTTCCACATTGATAACAGACGGCTGATCCCCCAGCCGATCAACCAATATACTAACATAGCCAGTAAGGTAGTCCATTCGAAGATACTACCGCTTACCTGACTGATTTGAAAGACATTCAAAAAAGGTGCTGCCAGCGGCTGGGTGATTGTATAAATAAATTGGCTAAATCCAGCGGCAGGATTAGCACCAAGGAGTTTTAAGATAAATCGGAAACTAAGTAAGACTAAGATTAAACGGACCAGATAACGGATTATTTGTTTACTTCGATAGAGATTTTTAACCTGTGAAGGGTTTGGATTCATAATAATTTACCTCTTATTTGTTTAGTGTTTGTACTTATTATTGTCAATCCGGCAATAAATTAGCCAAAAAGAATTTAGATTCCGAAAACGATCATGCTGGAGGGAGTTATGAAAACCGTAGTTATTTATGGAACAAAGTATGGTTATACCGAACGATGTGCTAAAATCCTGGTTACGAAGCTAGGTGGGGAGGTTGATCTGTTTAATATTACCCAATTAAACAATATTGAGCTTACTAAGTATGAGCGGGTAGTAATAGGCGGTCCAGTTTATATTGGAAAGATTCACAAAGCAATCCAAAGATTTTGCCATAATAATTTGGAGATTTTAACAGCAAAAAAATTAGGGTTATTCATCTGCTGTATGAAGAATGGGGATGAGGCCCGGGCGGAGTTAGATAGTGTTTTCCCCCGGGAATTGTTGGCAAAAGCGGTTGCCACCGAAAACTTTGGCGGCGAGCTGGTTTTTAATAAGATGAATTTTGGTGATCGGTTGCTTACGAAGCTGGTGACCAAATCAGTTCAAGATCAATTTAATCATCTAGATGAAAATATCAATCAATTTATTGCATTGATAAATTAAAATGTCCAATTTGATTAATTGAAGATCGATTTAATAAAGATATTAGGATGGGTTTCAAGTTCACAGTGGTATGGTTTGTGTAAAGGATTCCCAGCGTTGTCGGTAGTAATCTTTAATGACGGTCGCAAAGGCATATTTGGATTAGGATCGACTACGATTGCGATTTGATTGGTGTTCAGTAATACCTGACAACCTGGTGGGTAGATTGCTATATTTTTAAGAACGACTTTGGTGATTTCAGGATCAATAAGTGAATATGAGATGCACAGTAAATATTCTGCCGCTTCATGGGGTAGAATTTTTTTATTATAGACGCGATCGGAGGTTAATGCATCATAAATATCAGCAACAACGATAATTTTTGCTAATGATGAAATCTCGTCGCTATTTAAACCGCGAGGATACCCGCTCCCGTCACAACGTTCATGATGTTGCATAATAATCTGGGCAACGTCGCGTTTAAAACCGGGTATTTTTAGGACCAGATCATACCCATATTTCGAGTGTTTTTTAACTTCCTCATACTCCTCAGGAGTTAAGCTACTCGGTTTGGAAAGAATCGCATCAGATACGTTGATCTTGCCGATATCATGAAGTAATGCCGCGATCCCTAGATCGACAATCTCTTCGTAGTCCAGCCCCATTGCTTTGGCAGTGATCAGACTAAAAACACAAACATCAAGCGAATGAGCATGAAGATAATCACTGACATTGTTAAAACCGGTTAATAAAAGCATCGAGTTTTGGTTGACAAAGACCGTTTCCAGGATCTTTTCAACCAAAGGAAAAATGTGTGATGTGTTAAGAGGCTGTTCTTGCCGGAACATTTCGATAATTGCTCCAACCTCTTTATAAGTTTGAGCGTAAAATTCCTGAACCGGGTTTTTTAAAATTTCTTCATCAGAAGACTGGTCCGTTAAAACAGATACTGTAGAAATACCCCAAGCCAATAGTTGATCGATATAATTAGGTTTGACTACTGTTCCCTTCGCTAGCAGCAAATTCCCATTACAAATAATATCGGCATTAATAATCATCCCGGGTTTGAGTTCGTGCGGGCTAATCGTTGAACTTGTACTCATATATAAACGCTTCTTTCTATTGATGTGGGTAATATAATTATCGAATTGATTAAGAAAAATCTTTAATAGTTTAACATATAAACAATTCTTTACAAAATTACTTGAAGTGAGGAAGAGGAACAAGAAAGCACAATCTAAAAATAGTAGATAACATAAATTCCAAATAATAACTATTGAAGAATCCCAATGATTTTTATATAATAGCAAATGTAAAACTTAATCAACTTACTGGGATTCGCGTTAGCTCAATTTTTGAACCTACATCAATACATCGGGAGATCTATATTAAATGTTGGATATCGGGCCCAGAGTAAGTCCATTTTATGGCAGGGGAAGGTTGAAGGATTTATGCGGTCACCCACCTATCGTGAGATAGGGTGTCAAAAATCGGGCAACGGATTCTTGGTTACAATTTAAGGCTGTCGCAAAAGATAATTTTGCGGACAGCCTTTTTTATACTTATTTTGATTCGAATTACTCAAATTTCAGAAACAGGAATAACCTCCTCCTTTTGATGGGAATATTACTTTTAAGAGGAATTAATGAAAGGATGAGTCAATTTTGAAGAATAAATTTGTTATTCCGATCTTATTTATAGCTTTTATGGCTGTTGCCGGTTGGGGGTATACGCAGCATCAGGCACGCAAACAATGGGAGATAAATGCCGAAAATCAATATCAAAGAGCGTTTGAAGAGCTTACCGCACATGTGAATAATATGGAAGTGGAACTTTCAAAATCTTTAGTGACGGCTTCTTTTCCCCAAACAATTAAATTACTGACTAATATCTGGCGGGAATCAAATGCTTCGCAGGAAAACTTAGGACAACTACCCTTAAACTCGGTCGATTTATCAAGGACGAAGATGTTTTTAGCTCAAGCCGGGGCTTTTAGTTTAAACACCGCACAAGAGAAGTTGATCAATGGTTCACAGCTTACCGAAGCTGAATGGAAGATCTTAAAAGAATTTCACAATCAATCCCGGTTGGCAGCACGGCATTTACGGAATTTACAACAGCGTTTTTATACAGAAAGGACCAGATGGTTAGAGGTTGATCGCTTAGGGATGATTGCTGCAACAACGGCAAATACGGCAACCCGCGTCAATAACAATAAAATAACAAAAGCGTTTTTGATGTTGGAAGATGGGATGAAACGGGTTCCGGATATTGAATTTGAGGGTAGTGATTTGGATTTTGTCCCTAAACCAACAGGATTAACCGGACCAAAGATCACTGCCCAACAAGCTGTTGAACGGGCGCGCAATTTTATTGATCCTAAATTTCGCAACGCGGAGATCCGTTACGAACGAATGATCAATGGCGGTTTTCCCAGTTATATGATTTTAGTTACTAACCGTAAAACCCCGTACCGGGATTTGCGTCTCAGTGTGAGTGTCAAAGGAGGACATGTTGCCTGGATGTTGGGAAATCGGGAGGTGCGGAAGAGCAAACTTAATTTAAATCAAGCCAAAAAACGCGCGTTGGAATTCAGCTACCGGAATGGTTATCGCAGTCTTCAGGCAGTAAGTATTGAAGAGTATCAAAATACAGCAACCATTACTTTAGTTCCGGTACGGAACGAAGTCTTATATTATCCGGAATTGATTAAGATTCAGGTTGCCCTTGATAATGGTGATATCCTAGGCTTTGAGGCGATCAATTACCTGACTTTTTATGAGCCTGATTCTGGAGCGTTTCCGAAAAAACCAATCGCGAAGATCTCCCGAGAACGGCTTAGTAAAATTGTCAGTCCGCATCTGAAAGTGCGACGGATTCAGTTGGCACAGGTACTTGATCAAATGTATAATAAAGTTTTGTGTTATGAAGTCGATGGTACTCAAGGTAATGACCGGTTTTTAATTTATTATAACGCGAATACCGGACGGGAAGAAAAAATTCGTCGTGTCGATAAGTACGGAAACGAACTTTTATAAAGTAATCTTGACAAAAGCTGTTTCAAAAAGATATAATACAAAATAATATAGTATATAGTATACATAGACTTCATTAACAACGTTATATTTGGTGATGAAGAGGAGTAGTAATCTTTAAACTGGTTTGAAGAGAGTCGGTGGTTGCTGTGAACCGATACCAGCGAAGATGAATCCGCCTTGGAACTGTAGAACGAGAAAACTAAGTTCTACCGGGTTAGCCCGTTATCGCAATCAGAGATTCCGGTTTTAATCGGAAAGTAGGGTGGTACCACGGCCTTTCGTCCCTAAACGGCGAAAGGCTTTTTTATATACTGTTAAATTAACTTTTCATAAAAATAAAATCATTTAAAGGAGAGTGTTTCAATGGCCCGGATCTTGATTAGTGATCCAATTACAGCTGCCGGTATTGAGCTTTTTAAAGAGGCCGGTTTCGAGGTCGAAGTAAAAACAGACCACACTAAAGAAGAGTTAATTGCGAAGATCAAAGACTATGATGCGTTGATTGTCCGTAGTCAAACCAAAGTGACTGCAGATGTTATCGCTGCGGCAGAGAAGTTGAAAGTGATTGGTCGCGCGGGTGTTGGGGTAGATAATGTCGATGTGGAAGCAGCAACCAAAAAGGGAATTATTGTTCTTAATGCTCCTGATGGCAACACTATTTCCACAGCCGAGTTGACGGTAGCAATGATTTTAGCATTAGCACGAAATATTCCGCAAGCTCATGGTTCACTGAAGGGCGGCGCATGGGACCGGAAAAGCTTCACCGGTGTTGAAGTTAACGGAAAAACGCTCGGAATTGTCGGTATGGGCCGAATCGGTACAGAAGTTGCAAAACGGATGCAAGTAATGGGGATGAATATCAACGCCTATGATCCGTTTTTAACGCAAGAGAAAGCCGAATCGCTAGGGATTAATCTGGTAGATATTGATAAAATCATTACTGACTCAGACTTTATCACGGTACATACGCCATTAACCGCTGAAACTAAGGGTTTGTTTGGCGCCAAAGAATTTGCCAGAATGAAAAAAGGAGTACGGGTTGTAAACTGTGCCCGTGGTGGAATTTATGATGAGGCCGCTTTGGCTGAAGCGATTAAGTCTGGCCAGGTAGCCGGAGCTGCATTTGATGTTTATCCAGTCGAACCTCCTACTGATCGTACCTTGATCGACTTACCACAAGTGGTTGTTACACCGCATTTAGGCGCTTCAACAATTGAAGCACAGGAGAATGTGGCGATTGACGTTGCTGTAGAAGTGATTAAAGTGCTGAAAGGCGAGTCATTTAAAAATGCGGTTAATCTGCCGCCGTTACGGCCAGAAGTCAAAGCAGCGATTGAACCATATACCAACCTGGTTGAAACCCTTGGTAAATTTATCGCTCAATTGGTATCTGGCCGGATTAACAAGCTGGAAGTCAGTTATCTGGGAGAGATCTCCAAATATGACACTTCGTTCTTATCATTGTTATTTTTAAAGGGAGTCCTGCAAGCCAGTTTAGGGGATGAAGTTAACCAGGTAAATGCGATGATGATCGCTAAAGAGCGCGGGTTAAAAGTAACCGAAAATAAAACCCAGGAAGCTGATGGTTATTCGAGCTTGATCAAAGTCACCGTTGCCACCGAACAAGGGACCTATTCGGTTGCCGGGACTGTCATCAATAAGAATAATACCAGAATTATTGATATCTTTGACTACCACTTCGATCTGGAGCCAACAACCAATATGCTGGTGATCGAACATGTTGACCAACCGGGAATCATCGGCAGTGTTGGAACAATCCTAGGAGAAGCCGGAATTAACATTGCTTCGATGACTGTAGGACGAAAGCAACAAGGTGGTAAAGCGGTAATGGTAATCAGTGTTGATTCTGAAGTTTCCGCAGATACACTAATTAAATTAGAGAGTTTAAAAATGGTCTCGAAAGCTTATGCAATTAATTTATAATTGATCTAATTAAGGTTAAGAAGACGGTTGCTCCAATAACCGTCTTTTTTATTTACAAGAAGATTATCTTTGGGTAACCAAGGAGAAGAAAATAAATTTCAAGCATATAATAAACAATTAAAGGTTAAATATGGGGAGGGAAAAGAAAATGAATCCATCGTTTTCTCCCGGTACCCTACAGCTTATGGTTAAAAATGACTGGATCGTTGAGAGTTTAATGGGTCTTGGTAGTGGCTATTTAGCTCATTTAGCATATCAATATAGTGAAATAAGTCCAGAAGTTAAGGAAGCAATACAAAACGGTAACCTTGGCGAAGGGGTACTTGGAGAGATTATTCATTTAGGTTCAACCGTTAATCGGATCATTGCTAAAATTGAAATCGAAAAGATTAATCGTTTTGATGGATTTATTCGATTTGATTTTAGGCTGCTGGAGGTCCGATTGATCAAAAATAGCCTAGCTAATGAAGAAAGTCAATATTTATGTTGCTTCAAAAAAAGTCCGGGATAACCGGATTTTTTGCGTTAAGATTTAAAAGCGGTTAAACTTGGATATTGTTCTTTTTTTCGGCAAATAAAAGTATAAAAAGCTGCTCATAGAAATCAATTTTTATGCTATAATATTAGAGCTATTTACTACTAAAATTTTTATCTGGCAGTTGTCTGAAAAGTGTAAAGTTTAATACTTTAGAGTTAAGGAGTTCGAATTAAATGAAGGTTGATGTGCAGCTATATCCCCAATTTGGTACAATGCCAACTTTTGCTGACAAAAAAGTGGTTGTCTTAGATGTATTAAGGGCTACCAGTTGTATCGTTACCGCGCTTGCCAATCAGGCAATCGGAGTGATCCCGGTAATTGAGCCTGCTGAAGTAGTAGATTTGATAAAGAGCATTGGTGCGGAAGAGTGTATTACCGGTGGTGAACGAAAAGGATTTAAGATTGAAGGAATGGAACTCGGTAACTCTCCAAGCGAGTATACTGAAGAAAAAGTAGCAGGTAAAAGAGTTATTTTATGCACTTCTAATGGGACCAAAGCAATCAAATGGGCCCAAAATGCAGAGGAAGTAGTTATCGGTTCTTACTTAAATGCACAAGCAATTATAGATTATATCAGCACCGGTTCGCAGGATCTGGTAATTGTTTGTTCGGGCCGGGATCTGAATTTAGCAATTGAAGATCTGTCATGTGCCGGATATTTAATTGAACTTTTATTGGCCAAAGTGTCAGATTTGGAGTTATCTGACTCCGCAAAAATTGCACTTTTAGCTTCCCAAAAGGCTAACAGTTATGGATTAGTAAAATGGGTTAAAGAGTCGGATCACGGCCAGTATTTGATCCAGATTGGGATGGAAGCGGATATTGATGACTGCTTAAGGTTAAATAAATACTCAATTGTTCCGGTTTATAAGGATGGAAAGATTGCGGTTGAAGATAACCGTTAATAATGTTGCTACAAAATAAAGTTAATTATGACGTCAACGATTGAATTTTGGTTGACGTCATTTTTTTTGACCTTCGACTGCCACTTCCCGGAGCGCTTTTTTCCTTTTGTGGCACGCCGGTTTTAAGTATTGTATTTTCTTCGGCCGATATTTTTAATCTAAAGTTAATACCAGTAGCTACCGATTACTTAAGTGAACTTGGGTGGAAAAAAATAGAGTCAAGGAAACTAAATCCTTGACTCTTCGAATGCTAATCTAAAAGGAGTGCTATGGATGACTGAATTTCAAGCCAAAGTAAAGATGATGAGCAATCTCAATAATTTAAGAAATGATATACAAAAGGCACGTGAAATCATGGAAGAATATTGGCAACTGAAACAGGCAATTGATCAAAAATACCTGGAAGCTTGTGATCGTGTTGATCAACTGATTAACGAATATTATCGGCTTGAAAAAGTTTAACGCTCAGCTTTTAGCCCGGGATGCTAATTGAATATCTAAGATATAAGTATCTGCTTCCGGATTTTCTAACCGAAGGATGTATGTATTGTCTTTAGACTTTTCTAATGAATTGGTCAAACGAATCTCCGTCTCAAAAGGAAGTGTTTGTTCGGTATAATCGTTCCAGACGTAATCTGCTGCGGTGAATTTACCATCTAAATTCCAATCAATGACATACAGCCAAATTTTTTTGCCGGCAACAGTTATTGACCCGGTTAAGCACTGGCGTAATCCAATTTTCAATTTAGATGATCCTTTGATGGAGATATTCTTGAACGCGTCAGGATCATCAGCGGCGATCAAATTACCTTCTTGATCAACATTGCGTTTGGCATAGCCGGAGATGGAATAGTAACTGTAGATAATGCAGTCTCTACCAATTGAGGGTTCATGAAAAATTAATTCAAAGAGCCCATCGCGTTCCAGTTCGTTGGTCTTTGATTTGGGGCTAAAGTCACCAATTTCGGAATACCAGGAATCACCGGAATCATGGGATCTGGTAACAAAAGTATCGATCACTTGATGAGTGGTATAGCTGTATACCAGCGAGTGAAATTTTTGGAAGAGTTTATTTTTAGGATCGATGTGATAGTTGAAGAAATTATATTCAGGTCCAAACCGGGAAGTAATATGATAGTCGTTTTTGCCGATTCTGATTTCTTTGCTTAACTCCAATAAATGACGGTAATCGTCTAAATCAGTATCCCTTGACAAGTCAGACTTGTCAACCGACTTATTACTGATAGTCCGGTACGCCCAACCATCATTAGAGAGGGTTAATTCCACTTTGCCGGAGAGGTCAACCGCTCCTAGTTTATCATAGCATCCTGTTAACCCCACACATAATCCTAGAAGTGCTATTAATTGCAGAAGTCTTTTCTTTTTCATCTGATCAACCCACCATTCCAATTTTTTAGGTTAGACGGAGTCTACCAAAAAAAAGTTCCACAAATGGTAGGGTTAAACTTCTTCAGAGTAAGTAGCAGCTACTTCGTTAAGATAATGGAGCTGGTTGAAACTATTACGGTTTTGAATGGTATCAATAAAGACGTCAACTAAGTAAGGATCAAATTGGATCCCGGAATAATTTTTAAGTTCTTTCAGAGCGGCTTCGCTACTTAACGCTTTACGGTAGGGGCGGTCGCTGGTCATGGCGTCATAAGCGTCAGCAATTGCTAAAATCCGTGATTCCAAAGGAATGGCATTCTCTTTTAAACCTAAAGGATAACCTTCTCCATTCCACCATTCATGATGTTTTAAGATCAAATTGGCAATGGGAGTCAGTTCCGGAGTGGTTAAAGCAATTTTATAGCCGATCTCCGAATGGCGTTCCATTTCATGTTTTTCTTCGGTATTTAAGGGACCTTGCTTAAACAGAATCCGGTCCGGAATCCCTACCTTGCCGATATCATGAAATTGTGCAAAAAGCTTTAGGTCATTAATGTTAAGGTCAACCGATTTCAACTGTTCAGCAATGATTGAAACTAATTTAATCAATCTGGTGGCATGCCCTTCGGTCACAAAGTCCCTTGCTTCAAGCGCTTTTTTGAGAATTTGGACAATTGAATTGCGGGTACTTTGCTGTTGCTGGAGTTTTTCGCGGTACATGATATTGTCCGCTAAGCGGTATAAAGTCCGCATTTTAACCGACATATCAGTCCGAACGGCAAATCCCGACGAGATACTCAAGGGGAGCATCTGATTGGTCCGATTAAACGCTTCTATTTTGGCAAGCATATTTGCCCGGTATTCCTGAATCTTTCTTTTATTGGCATCTTTAATTAAGATCGTAAACTCATCGCCACCGGTCCGGGCAATGCTGGCGGATTCCGGAAAAGAGGTTTTAATGATTTTGGCTGCTTCAAGAAGTAAGGTATCTCCGGCTTTATGCCCAAAAGTGTCATTGGTAAGCTTTAATCCGTCAATATCACAGATTACCACCGCCACGGCAACATCTTTCTCTTCATCATAGCGGGTGAGTTCTTTTTCAAAAAACACCCGGTTGTAAAGACCGGTAAGCGGGTCGTGGAGACCGAGGTAATGCAGGTTTTCGATCATTTGGCACTTTTCAGTAATATTGCTGGCGGTACCTTCAATAGCAACCAGCTGGTGTTTGGAGTTGTAAATCGGCTCCAGTTGGAGTTCCAGATATAAGAGCGTGAAATCTTTGTTAAAGCAACGCAATGTTACAGGACTGGAAAAATCAAATGAACCATTTGTGATCGTATGTAACAGATCTTGGCCATCAGGGCTCCCTAATGAAAAGAATAGCTTGGGATTGTTATAAAACTCCTCTGGATGATAGCCGGTGATGGCAGTTACCGCAGGACTGATATAGTCAACTTTGAGGGTTGGCCAAATTTGAATTGTAAAAATAATGACTTTAGTATTATTGGTAACCAGTTGCAGGAGATGTTCGATGCGTTGGTGATTCTTCCGGTTATGGCGCGAGTAAAGAGTGGTAATTAAAACCAGAGGCAATAATAATGCAAAGATGATCATAAAAATAACTTGGGTCTTTCGGATCAGGGCATTGGTAATATTGATTGGAACGGTAAGATCATAATAGGCCATGATCGTACCGATTTTTTGTTGATTGACAGTTAACGGGATGATGTTTTCCAGGATGGTTTGGTCATTAGTTATTGTTTGGTTGGTGGTTATACCGGCTTGGTTATGCTGAAAATTGGTGCTTGATTTGGCATGGTGACCGATCTCGTCTGTTTGAGTTGAGGCGATTATTATTCCCTGGTTATCAACTAGTTGATACTTGATTAGATTGGCAGGCTGGCCATACTGGTCCAGATTAAGATGGACCAGTTTAGACCCTGAAGCAGTCAATTGCGCTTGAGATTGGTTTTTGATCAAGGAAGCGAGCTGAAGGGAGTGTTTTTGGAACTCATTTTGAGCGCTTTGTAAGAAGATTGATGGAATTAAAACATAAGTAATCAAGGGAAAACCAAGCACAAGCAAAGAAAGCAGGACCTTCAGATGCGATTTTCCTAACTTAGCGAATGAGATTGGTTGGGATGGTTTATTATGATTTAAAAAAGCAGCCAAAATAAACCCCTTCAAATATATTTTTATCAGTTAGGCTTGGACATTTGGTTGTAAGAGTGTGACGTAGATTGATTGCAAGCTATAGTGTGATGAATTGGGTGGATGTTTTCAGTATTGAAATACAATGATTTGAAGTAATAATGTTAATCGCAAATGAACTATGAAAGAAACATTTTCTATTATTATTCGACAATTGTAATTAAAAACCTGCAAGATAACCGTTCATTCCAGTGAATTTTTCCGTGGTCTATGGATAAAAAAGGAAAATATGATTTTTTCAAGAAAATAGAATAACTAACGATTTTACTAGGGGGTTGGCAATGGTGATTCGAAAAGTATGTTTGATTTTCTTGGCAGTTATCTTGATGCACGGCTGTTTTAATCGAAGTTATGCGGCAAGTCAGGATTTTACAATTTTTAACCGGACGGGGCTGGATATTGTTGAATTATTTCTCGCTCCGTATCAGACAGATGACTGGCAGAGCGAGTTTTTTGAAGGAGAGATTCTTGCCGATGGCGGTCGTTTAGATATTACATTTAAAGAGAAACGGCCGGAAACATATTGGGATATCAAGGTTAAGGATGAAGAAGGTAATATTTTTTATTGGCGGAAGATTAATTTGAAAGAGACATCAGTGTTGACCCTGTATTCGGATGGTAATGAATTCTGGGTTGAGGCTGAATAATCTTATAAGCGTTCCTCAAGCATACTGGCGATCTGTTCAAGGGATAAGCCACTGGCATTCACGATTGGCAGCGGATCTTTAAAATCATTAATCCCTAAATAAGTCTCATTAATGCCAGAGGTGACAATGGCATCAACATTGCTGAAGATTCGTTGATGTTCCTGATTGTATTGGTACTCTTCAATTTCATAACCCATTTTGGCTAAATATTTGCTTACATTTGGCAGATCAGACTCAACAGCGACCTTCTTTTTCATCGGTTACACCTCCATTAAGTATAATGATAATATACCCATGAAAAGGAAATTTTATTAAAATCTGTGCCGCTTGTTAGTGTAAAATTATTGTAGGAGTTTTTAAGAGCAAAAAAGAAGAAGACAGCAC
>ERZ795060.1302-NODE-1302-length-29808-cov-65.731556_pt1 | contig 29808 bp, 22 predicted proteins | sample MGYA00375144_ERZ795060 | MGnify/ENA primary metagenome ERZ795060 (study PRJEB30189, sample SAMN05720157) | activated sludge metagenome | isolation source: anaerobic digester from wastewater treatment plant | place: Japan | collected 2015-05-15 ...
ATGTGTGTCGCTTAAATCTATTTCTAACCTGTAGACTTATTTCAGGACTAGACACTACACACTATTCAAAAGATCTTTCGCTACGCTAAGGATGACAAATGAAGTTGCTCGTTGTTCGTGAAACTATTGTCATGCTGAGTTAGCCGAAGCATCCCTTTTTCCTTCACTCTTTATTAATGAGATTCCAAGAACAACAAGAAATGCTATAGGCAGTTCCACCCGCGGGGTATCCATCGGGTCGGGCTTTTTCAGCCTTGATTTTCTTTGGTTCTTTCTTGTATCAAGACAAGAAAGAACATGTAAACCGCTCTTTGGAATGTTTTCCTGTAGCGATGCAACGCTACACCCTTGCTCTTTGGATTATGTTTTGCGTGCATCGCCTAAAATTTTGAATACCATATTACCCAGGGTTAAAACCCTGGGCTAAAGCGATTTGCCCTTTCAGGGCAAATGATGTACGCGTCGGGAGAGGCGCGCAAACGAGAGGGCTGGAAACGTTGCTCTTTGTTTATGGAACTATTGTCATGTTGAGCGCAAGCGAAACATCTCATAGGGTCGATTAGAGATCCTTCACTACTCTCAGGATGACATTGCAAATACTAGATATACAAAGACTTTCTTTACCTCCCCCCCCCCCAAAAAAAAAGAGGGGCATTTGCCCCTCCTCTTTGTTAATCATTCATATTACTTATACTCCTTTGGCATTACCTCGCCTTTTAGCACCATGAGCCCATTCATGGCAAGGGCTTGCATCTCATCTTCACCGGGGTAAACAGCAACTGGTGCAATAAACCCAACCATCTCCTTAACGTAATCAACCAGGTCAGGATTGTGTGCAATACCACCGGTAAGAATAATTGCATCAACCTTACCTTTCAGCACTGCAGCCATGGAACCAATAGCTTTACCAATGTTATAGGCCATAGCATCCTGAAGGAGTTTAGCCTTAGCATCGCCGGCACGAGCTTTTAGCTCAATTTCATATGCATCGTTGGTTCCAGCATGGGCAACCAATCCTCCCTTACCGGTAAGCATCTTTTTTACCTCATCGTAGGTTACCTCACCGCTAAAGCAAAGCTTTGCAAGCTGACCAGCAGGTACAGTTCCAGCACGCTCAGGTGAGAAAGGTCCATCGCCATCGAGGGCGTTGTTTACATCAATTACCCTGCCCTGACGATGTGCACCCACCGATATACCTCCCCCAAGGTGTGCGATAACAAGGTTGAGCTCCTCGTACTTTTTATCGATACTTTTTGCATGCAAACGGGCAATGGCCTTCTGGTTTAGAGCATGGAAGATAGATACCCTTTTGAAACGGGGATGGCCTGAAATGCGAGCAACATCCTCCATCTCGTCAACCACCACCGGGTCGGCAATGTATGCCTTAGCCGAGGGTAACGAACGGGCAATATCGTCGGCAATTAAAGCGCCAAGGTTACTGGCATGCTCGCCCATTATGCTGTTGCGTAAGTCAACTTTCATTTGCTCATTAACCTCGTAAACCCCCGATTCAATGGGTTTTAGCAGTCCACCACGACCAACTACCGCCGATATTTTGTTAACATCAATACCAGCCTGTTTCAACTCCTCAAGAATAATTTCCTTACGGAAACTGAACTGGTCGGCAATGGTCTTAAACTTTGCCAAATCGTCGGCCGAGTGTTTGATGTTTTTCAGGAAAATGTTTTTATTATTCCGGAATACGGCAATTTTGGTTGACGTGGAACCGGGGTTGATAGCCAGTATTTTATATTCTTCCATGCTAATTATAATATTTTCAGGTTACTGGTTTGTACTATTTTGCAGCGTTGGCAGCAAGGGCGATTGAATACATTTTTGATTGTACGCTGTCGCCACGTGATGTTAGCACGCAAGGCACTTTTGCGCCCATAACCATGGCTCCAAGTTCGCCCTTAGCAAGCTTTGTGCAGGCCTTAAAGAATACATTACCCGATTCAATATTTGGGAAAAGTATGCAGTCGGCATCACCGGCAACCTCACCTGAAACCTTTTTAATCTGAGCCGATTCCTTATCGATTGCCACATCAAGGGCAAGAGGTCCATCAACAATGGCACCCTTTATCTGACCCCTATCGGCCATTTTTGAGATAATGGCTGCATCAACACATGCCTGCATACCTGCCGACATTTGCTCAGTTGCAGCATTGAGGGCTACCTTTGGCATTTCAATGCCAAGTGAATGGGCGGTTTGGATGAGGTAATTGGTAATGGCTATCTTTTGGTTCAAATCTGGAGCAGGAATGATTGCCACGTCGCCAACTATAAGAAGTTTGTGGTATGTGGGCACCTGAACAACGGTAACATGGCTTAGCACCGCCTTAGGAGGTAGTAAGCCATTCTCCTTGTCCAAAATGGCACGCATGTACTTATCGGTGCTAACGAGACCTTTCATCAGTACATCGCCTTCACCCTTATTAATAAGCTCAACAGCTTTGCGGGCTGCTTTCATCTCATCGGCTTCCTGAACAACGCGGAACTTTGAAAAATCGATATTGTGTTCGCCGCAAACTTTCTTGATGGTTGCCTCATCGCCCACCAGAGTGGCATCAACAATACCCATGTCAATAGCCATGCTAACAGCCTCAATGGTGTGATGGTCGTTAGCATAAGCTGCTACTAATCGTTTACGGGGTTTGCTACGAAGAATATCGAATAGCTGATCAAGTTTTTCTACTCTCATGGCTTTATCGCATTTTGTGTTTATACTACTTTTTAAGTTCTTTTACAATGTTTGCCGTATCGGTGGCAATCACAAGCTCCTCGTTGGTGGTGATTACCATCACTTTAACCTTTGAACTAGGTTTGGTTAGCAACTTATCCTTACCGCGCACACCTTTATTGGCTTCAGAATCAAAATCGATACCCATGAAATCGATAGCGGTTGAAACCTTTTCGCGGAGAATTGGATCGTTCTCGCCTATACCACCGGTGAAAATGATAAGGTCAACACCATCCATTGCAGCAGCGTAAGCTCCAACATACTTTTTAACGCGGTAGTAGTACATATCGAGTGCAAGCTGAGCACGCTCATTGCCCTGAGCAGCGGCATTTTTCAGGTCTCTCATATCGGACGATAAACCCGATATACCAAGCACCCCACTCTTCTTGTTAATTACGTCATTAACCTCTTTAATGCTTAAGTTCTCCTTTTCAGCAAGGTAAAGTAAAATACCAGCATCAACATCACCGCTGCGGGTTCCCATTATTAGACCTTCTACTGGAGTAAAACCCATTGAGGTATCAACTGATTTACCATGCTTTATTGCAGCTATTGATGCGCCATTACCTAGGTGACAGGTAATGATTTTCTGGCTCTCGAAATCAACACCAAGTATGCGACATGCCTTTTGGGCTACATACTTATGGCTTGTTCCGTGAAAGCCATACCTACGGATTTTATACTTATCGTAGTAGTCATGAGGAATAGCGTAGAGGTAAGCATATTTAGGCATGGTTTGATGGAACGATGTATCGAATACAGCTACCTGGGGAACGCCCGGGAGTAGCTTTTCCATGGAAAGAATCCCTTTAAGGTTGGCAGGATTGTGAAGGGGGGCAAGCTCTATACACTTTTCAATTTCACTCTTGGTGAAATCGTCAATTAAGCTACTCTTGGTGAAAAATTCACCACCATGAGCCACACGGTGTCCAACAGCAGTAATCTCATTTAAACTCTTAATTACGCCATGTTTTTCGTTAACAAGCGCCTCAAGAATAAGATTAATACCGGTTGTGTGATCGGGGATGCTGGTAACCACCTCGTACCTATCCTTACCCTCAGGCTTGTGAGTAAGAATAGCATCGGTAAAACCAATACGTTCAACAATACCCTTAGCTAGTAACTGACCATCATTGGCCATGTTTAGCAGCTGATACTTAATGGATGAACTTCCGCAGTTCAGAACGAGAACAATCATTGTTTTATTATTTTGATAGTCAAACAATTAGTTAATTCAATTTACATACGCAAAATTAGGAATAAATACCTTCACCTTCAAAGCATTTAAGGCTTTTTAAAGCATTAACTGGTTGATTTATAGTAAAACAGGCGTTTAAAACACCTCTAACACTCTGAATTACATTGCAATATGTAGCATATGTTTTTCAACATGGTATTTTTTTTTCTTGAATTGCTTACGATGTTATACCCAGTTTTATATTTTTTCAAAATCAAATCATTAGAATCAAAATTACGGGAAGAAAATCATAGAAAAATAAATTGCTTTAAGTTTGTATGAATTTTTAAAGAGGTATGAAAGATTTGGAAATCAAAATAAATGAGCTGAGCGATCTGCTAAGCTGCGAGGTAAAATGGGACGAATCCACGCTTATTCAGTATTCAACCGATGCATCGGCATACAAGGAGAAACCCTATGCTGTAGTTTGGCCACAAGATGTAAATGATATCCAACAGGTTATTCGCTTTGCCAAAAAGCATAAAATACCAGTTATTCCACGTGCAGCAGGAACCTCGTTGGCGGGACAGGTAGTTGGCAAAGGCATTATTATTGATATCTCAAAGCATTTCCGCAGATTCATCAACCTTGATATTGAAAAGAGAAGGGTTACCGTTGAACCCGGTGTTATACTCGATGAGCTTAACCTCTTTCTTAAACCACATGGTTTATTCTTTGGCCCTGAAACATCAACATCAAATCGGTGTACCCTCTCGGGTATGGTGGGCAATAACAGCTGCGGCTCACATTCTTTGGTATACGGGAGCACCCGCGATCATCTTTACTCAGTAAAAATGGTACTCGACGACGGAAATGAATACCTTTTTGGAGAGGTAAATAAAACCGAATACGATGAAAAACTAAGGCTTTCAAATCGCGAAGGGGATATTTACCGTTACATACATAACCTTATAGGTAATGAGCAAAATCAAAAGTTAATTACTTCGAATTTTCCTGATCCCAGTGTAAAACGTCGGAATACGGGCTATGCCCTGGACACGTTTATTGGAACAGTGGCTGCTGGTGGTGAATTACCGCTTAACCTTGCAAAATTGATTGCCGGGAGTGAAGGAACTTTTGGCATTATCACCGAAATAACCCTAAACCTGGTACCTCTTCCCCCTAAGGAAAAAGCTGTAGTCGCTGTACATTTAAAAAATCGCACCGATGCCTTCAAGGCAAACCTTATAGCCCTGAAGCACAAACCCTGGGCTGTGGAACTAATGGACAACATTATCCTGGATTGCACTAAGGGCAATATTGAGCAGCAAAAGAACCGCTTTTTTGTTCAGGGCGACCCGGGAGCCATACTTATTGTTGAATTCTTTGCCGATAGTAAAGGCGAAATTGAAAGCGCTGCCCAGAAAATGGAAAGTGATATGCGTGAGGCAGGCTACGGTTATCATTTCCCAATTATTTGGGGTGCTGAAACCTCAAAGGTTTGGAATCTGCGTAAGGCTGGACTTGGTGTATTATCGAATGTTGTGGGCGATGCAAAACCCGTTTCGCTTATTGAAGATACTGCGGTTCCTGTTGAAAGGCTACCCGAATACATGGACGATTTCGAAAAAATAATGCAACGATATGGGCTTGAATGCGTTTACCATGCACACATAGGAACGGGAGAACTCCATTTAAGGCCCGTGCTTAATCTTAAGGATCCTAAGGATGTTGAGCTATTCCATACCATTGGCTACGAAGTGGCCATGCTCGTTAAAAAGTACAAGGGTTCTTTAAGCGGCGAACACGGCGATGGAAGATTGCGAGGCGAATTTATACCCATCTTTTACGGCGAAGAGGTTTACCAGCTCATGCGAGAGCTGAAGTTCGCTTTTGACCCTGATAATATTTTTAATCCGGGAAAAATCATCGATACCCCACCCATGAACAGCTCTTTAAGGTATATTCCCGGTCAAAAGGAAAGGGTTATTGATACCATTTTCGATTTTTCGTCCTCGCTTGGAATAATACGCGCTACAGAAAAATGTAATGGTTCAGGCGACTGCCGAAAAACACATTTGTCGGGCGGAACACTTTGCCCAAGCTACATGGCAACACTTAACGAAGCTAACACAACACGCGCACGAGCTAACCTACTCAGGGAATTTTTATCATACAGCCCTAAAAGAAACCCATTTAATCAAAGGGAGCTATACGAAATACTGGATTTATGCCTCTCATGCAAGGGATGTAAGAACGAATGCCCCTCGAGCGTTGATATGGCAAAGCTTAAAGCCGAATTCTTACAGCACTGGTACGATGCAAACGGCATCCCCATACGAAGTAGGATGGTAGCCTACATTGCCCATATAAACCGAATGGGTAGTTACTTCCCCCGATTAACAAATTGGTTTTTAAGCAATAAGGTAACATCAAAAATTCTGATGCAGGCAATAGGATTTGAACCTAAACGAAAAATGCCCCTGCTAGGTGAATCTACCCTTAAGAAATGGTTTAAGCGGAACAGATGCCATTCAGCTAAACACAACGGAAAGGTTTACCTCCTACCTGACGAGTTTACAAACTACAACGACGTACATATAGGCATTAAGGCTGTTGAATTGCTTAATCGGCTTGGTTATGAGGTGGAACTGGTTGATATTTTTGAAAGTGGTAGAACCTATATTTCAAAGGGTTTGGTAAGAACCGCCAAGCGTATTGCCAACAGCAACATTGAAAAGCTATCGGGTATCATAAATCCAGATACACCCCTTATTGGAATAGAACCTTCGGCAATACTTAGTTTTAGAGATGAGTATCCCGATTTGGTATCCCAAGAAAACAAGCAAAAGGCAAATAGTTTAGCAGAGAACTCTCTTCTTTTTGAAGAATTTTTTATTAGGGAGGCTGCTAAAGGCAGAATCAACCCAGAGATGTTTACTACAAGAGCCCAGCACATTAAGTTACATGGACACTGCCAGCAAAAAGCAATTGCCTCAACAACACCTACTAAAGCAATGCTATCGTTTCCTGTAAACTATACAGTGGAGGAAATCCCGAGTGGTTGTTGCGGCATGGCAGGGGCATTTGGTTATGAAAAGGAACATTACGATTTATCGATGAAAGTGGGTGAGTTAGTTCTGTTCCCCGAAATCCGTAAAACACCCCTTGACACAATAATTTCTGCACCCGGAACAAGCTGTAGGCACCAGATTAAAGATGGTACTGGCCGAAAAGCCCTTCACCCCATTGAGGTGATGTGGGAGGCGTTGGTTTAAAGGATAAAGGATAAAGGGTAAAGGATAAAGGGTAAAGGATAAAGGTTAAAGATTTGAGGTTCAAAGTTTAAGGTTAAAGGGGTTAAAACAATCCACTTTGCAATATTTCAGAACTATCTCAGCATTTCTGCTTTCTGATTTTTAGTTTCATACTAATTATTCGGATTCTTCCCCTTCCCGTTTTCACACGTTTGCGGTGCATAATTATTTGTAACATCAAGAGTTTTGATACTTTTTAGCATTGTACGTTTAAAAAAATTCATACCTTTGCGAACGTGGAAAAAATTTGGCTTTTTACAATTTGTAATATACCAAATAATGAGGTAAACATGAACAACCAGTTTTAATTATTGAGGTATATCGAAAAAATGATTACAATTTGTAACTTTTTCGGCAGTTTTACTTCAGTTTTTAAAACAAAGACTTTAGCGTAAAAAACCTTAACAAACGAAATTAAAACCAATGAAAAGAGTTTTAGTAGCAACAGGAGGCGGCGATTGTCCTGGATTAAATGCGGTGATCCGGGCAATTGTTAAACGTGCCTCTCAGGAACCCGACTGGGAAGTTATTGGTAGTATTCAGTCGTTCGATGGAATTCTACGTGAGCCTACTGAAATCAAGGTGCTCGACGAGCGTGCTGTGGCAGGCATTCACGTACAGGGTGGTACAATAATTGGAACAACCAATAAGGGAGGCCCCTTTGCTTGGCCTGTTAAAAATAAGGATGGCTCATGGGGTGCGGTTGACCGTTCCGATGAGATGATCCGCAAACTACAATATCTGGGGATTGATGCTGTTATCAGTATTGGTGGCGATGGTTCTCAACGCATTTCACAACAGCTATTCGAAAAAGGGTTGAATATTATTGGTGTTCCCAAAACCATCGATAACGACCTTTCAGCAACTGACTTTACTTTCGGTTTCCAAACTGCAGTTCAAATTGCAACAGAAGCCGTTGATAAGCTGGTTACCACGGCCGCTAGCCATAACCGAGTTCTGATTCTAGAGGTAATGGGACGTTATGCCGGGTGGATTGCACTGCATGCTGCTATTGCCGGCGGTGCTGAGGTTTGCTTAATTCCTGAAATCCCATACGATATCCATAAGGTTGCTGAACGACTCCAAAGTCGTTACAATAAAGGGAAAGGACATGCCATTGTAGTAGTAGCTGAGGGTGCTCTACCCAAGGGTGGCACACTGGTATCGGCTGAAAGCGATGAGGTTGGTTACCATAACCTCCGACTTGGTGGAGTTGCGCACAAAATTACACGAGACCTTAAGAGCATTGGTTTTGAGGCCGACATCCGCGAAACCGTTCTTGGACACTTGCAGCGTGGTGGCATTCCCGTAGCTTACGATAGAGTTTTGGCTACTCAGTTTGGCGTAAAGGCCTTTGAAATGGTGCTTGAGGGTAAATTTGGCGAAATGGTTGCATACCGTCACCCCGATATCATTTCCGTGCCCCTTATTGATGCCATTAACCGTCCCAACTTTGTTGACCCTGATTGCGACCTGGTGCGCACAGCTCGAGGTGTTGGTATAAGCTTTGGTGAGTAAAAAGTATTTATCAATAACAGGAAAGGGGAAGTTTAAACTTCCCCTTTTTTTTCAAGTTTCAGCGTACTTTCAGACTTCTAAATAGGATCGTTGCAAACCTCGCAAACCGAGGGGGCTTTAATTCCAGAATACTCAATTAATTCCCACCCTGACTCAGCCATATCCTCGTCTCCGGGTTCATAGTTCCAAACGATTTGGATTGGTACCCCCATCTCAAATATCTCCTGCATGTGCTGGAAAAGGGTAATCATATACTTATACGAAGCGGAGTTAATGTATTTGAAGAAAAGCCTAAAGTTTATTGGCTTAACCGATTTGGCTCCATTTTTTTGAATTTCAATTTTAAACTGGGTGAGCCACTTTACTACAGGTTCGTAAAAACTGGTTACATTTTCCGGATGACTAACCCCAATTATAGTGAAATTGCCACTTTGGGGATCAAATGTAATATCTGGGGAATCCTTTCTGGCTTTAATGCGTAATGGTTCCATTATGGTATGTTTTTACATTTCAGGCTTTGGTACAAGTTTAAAAGGTACTGATATCAACTCGGCAAGTTCCTCGCCTGCCTCCTCAAGTTCAGCATCTTGCTGAGGATATTTCCATACTATCTGAACCTCATACCCCTTTTTAAAAAGCTCTTTGATGCGGTTCATTATAATCAATATCATTTTTGAGGAAGCAGTATTAAAATACTCAAAATCGAATTCAAAGAGTGAGGTTTTGTTGGGGTTTTTCATGTAATCGTCCAACCAAGCAATAAGTGGAGTGTAAAACGATTTAACGTCCTCCGGAAGGGATTTCCCTTGAATAGTAAACTCACCGCTATCCCGGTCAAAAATAACTTTGGGTGTGGTAAGTGTTGGTTCGAGGTGAAGCCTTTCCATGGACGTTAGAAGTTATTTGGAAATATGCTGGTAGCTAATCATCTTAAAAGGCAACTCAAGCATATCGGCATAGTCGTTACCAGCATCGTGCATATCCTCATCATCCTCCATATAGTGCCACTCAACTTCAACGTCCTTACCAGCCGAATACATTCCATCAAGCAATTCCAAAACCTCAAGCAGCATTTTTGATGATGCAGTATTAAAATACTCCATTTTTACCTTAAAAACGGTTTTTGGGTTTGGATCTTCGGCATAAGCTTTTAACCACCTAAGTACAGGGTTATAAAACTCCTTAACATCCTCAGGTAGCGATTTCCCTGTGATTTCGAACTTATTGGCATCCTTGTCGAATGTAATATTTGGGGTTTCGTTAGTCCCTTTGATGATTAATGCATCCATACTGCTATGTTTATAAAAATCACTTTTCAACTTAATAAAACAAATATAAACATTTTACCCAAAATATCAATAGCAAAAAGTTATTGTTTGAAAATAATTTTGACAAAACGCCGGGGAAATTCCTTAAAACAACCTAAGGTTTAAATGCTCTGAAAAGGGTTATGGGTATCGATGCTAGCGTAATACTCGTACCGGTCAATAAACTCCCCAATAAGAAAGAGGGTGAGAAATGGGGCTATGTTTGCAGGAATCAAATTAAAGAGTAATCCTACAAGTGGTATGAGAATACCTAAAAATCTTATAAATGAAAAAATTACCTTTTTAGGGTTGAATTTTTGAATGTATGCATGGCGTACCAGGTAAAGCAATAGTTTGATGGTTGCAAGAAGAACAAAGGCTTTTGACAAAGTTATTAACGAAAATAGCGTAGAGGCGGTTAGCAAAGTATTTGCACTGTGTATAGGGGTGCTATAGTTTTTACGAACCACGTGGTAAACCATTTCAAGGGAGATGAGAAAAACCGTTCCTACAACCACCGAAAACCAAAATAATGGAGGTTTTTCAGTTAAAACGTAAAGCAGACCTGAAAAGGCAAACAAACCAAAAAGAGCAATTTCACGACTCAACCAGCTCGATTTAACATGAAGCAGGGCTCTTATCGCCCTTAGAGGCTTGCCTAAATGGAATAAACTTGCAAAACCCGCAAAAGCAAGTAATAAAATGAAGGAAATCTTAGAAAAGTATGAGATTTTCTCAAGGCGATAAAAGGTGATAAACCATCCCACTAATACAGCTGAAAGGGAAGTAAAAACAAACAAAGGGATTTCCTTTGTGGGATGAATACGGGGGCTATATGTCTCAGCAAAATCGGATTGTTGAAGGCCCGTGGCCTCAATAGCCATTTCGGGCAAACTATCGTTGATACTTTCATTAGCTACATTAATGCGAGGCGAAGTAGCGACTTCAGGGAACCCGGGTTTTGATAGATTAGCCTCTACCTTTATTTCACCAAAGGTGAGAGCGCCTGTTGGACATGCTGCAGCACAAGCAGGTATGCCTCCAACCTTTAGCAGATCGTTACAGAAATTACATTTTTCCACCACACCCTTACCCGGGTTATATTTAGGCGCTTCATAAGGGCAGGCCCAGGTACAGTACTTGCAGCCAATGCATTTTAGAGGGCTGTGTATTATTGCTCCAGTTTCATCGTCCCTTGAATATGCAATTGCAGGGCAATTAGTCATGCAAGGTGCATCAATACAGTGGTTACATGCTAATGAAAGGTTGATGAAACCCTTTAATGGAATTTTTAAGGGGTTGCCATTAACCACCATTCGCCATGCCATTGGGGGTTCGGTATGGTTTTGGTTATAGCATGCCACTATGCATGCATGACACCCCACGCATCGGGAATAATTGAATATGAACCCCCTGTCGCTCATGGTTTACGTTTTACGAGCTTAACCTCTACCCTATTGTTATGAAATGCTGATCCGTGTCCCATATCGGTTTCTCTACCTTCCGAAAGGACATTCACCGGTGCACCCTGTGTTCTCCACCATCCGTTTGGGATAACCACACAGCCCACCCTTACCTCATAGGTTAGCTGTGCCTTAACCCTGAACGAACCCCTACTGTTAAAAATTTCAACCAGATCGCCATCGCCTATTCCCCTTTGAATGGCATCAGCCGGGTTAATTTGTAATACCGGTGCGCCACTAATCATTGATATCACTTTTAAATTATTGAATTGGCTATGTATTCGGTTTTTGGTGTTTGGCGACATTAAAAAAAGCGGATATGGCGTTTGGTTCTGGAATAGCTCTACGGCTGGTTTATAGGTTGGAAGTGGATTTTCACCCCATAAAGTTTGAACCTGCTCAGAGTACAACTCAATTTTCCCCGAGGGAGTTGGAAATCGATAATCGGAGAATGCAATTTCCTGAAGACCGGGAGCAAGTATTGGGCCTTTCCTGAGCTCTTCGAGCGATAAGTTAAACTCGCGCAGCTTACTATCAAGGTACCTATCAACATGTTCATCGCCCGGGGGAAGTAAAATATTGGATAACTCGGCCTCATTAAACCCTAGTTTTTGTGCAAGCCACCAGTAAATTTCGGTTTCGGGCTTAACCTCTCCGGCTGGTTCAACCACTTTTTGCTTGAGCTGAATGTAAGGATTCCAGTACGAACCAACTATATCGGATTGTTCAAACATGTTTTTAGCCGGTAGGATAATATCGGCTTCCAGAGCCGTATCGGTCATGAATTGCTCCACCACCACTCTGAAATCGAGTTTCCGGAAGGCCTCAAGAACTTTGCCCGTATTTGGGTTTTGGGTTAGCGGATTTCCGCGTTCTACCCAAATCATTTTTAGTTCAGGATTTTTAGTGGCAAGCATGTCCTCTCCTAACCGCGCAGTTGAAATGGAACGACGTATAACGCCATCGGGTTTATCGGGCGGATAGTAACAGAGTGGCTCCAGTACATCGTCAAAAACATAACTTTGAAGGTTAGCGTAGTGCCAGCATGCGCCGGATTTCCCAATATTACCTGTAATTACACTAAGGGCAAGTATTGCCCTTACAGTCTGTCCCCCGTTTGTATATCGCTGCATGCCATAACCTGGTATTAATGTCATTGGTTTTACATTGCCAATGTACCATGCCAGCTTCTCAATTAAGCTAACTGGCACCCCCGATATATTGGATGCCCATTGAGCCGTAAAGGGTTTAACATGTTCAGCAAACTGATCAAAACCATGAACATGGAGTTTGATAAAATCACTATCAATCCATCCGTTTTGAATAATTATGTTGGCAACAGCCAATGCAATAGGTGCATCGGTTGATGGGTATGGCTGTAGCAGCAAAGTAGCTCTTTGGGTTGATTGGGTTCTACGTGGATCGATAACCACAAGTTCCGCCCCCTTATCAAGCGCATTGTTCAGGGGTATCATTTCGTGAACGTTGCTCTCAGCTGGGTTTTTCCCCCAGAGAACAATTAGCTTAGCATTCTCTAAATCCCAAGGAACATTGTGCTTATTTTCACCAAGCGTTAAGCGCGTAGCCTCCAAACCTGCAGGCCAGCAAAGATTACCGTAAACGGTTGTAGCCCCTCCGTAAACATAACGCCAGAACTTTCCGCTGAAATCGTTTAACAAGCCGGCCATGCCGCTGGCAGCGTAAAACAAAACCGATTGTTGACCGTAAACATCGCGGAAATGTATCAGCTTTTCAGCAATAGTTTCAAGAGCCTCGTTCCATGAAATGCGTTTAAAGGAACCATTTACCTTTTTGAGTGGATAAATAATACGATCGGGTGAATTTGCTCGTTCCACATAGCTTAAACCTTTAAGGCATCCCCCAAAAGGAGTTGCCTTATTTAAGGGTAAATGGTTGATACCTACAACTTTTCCCTTATCAACCTGCACAACAAGGCTACATGTGCTGTAGCAGTTTCGTGGGCAAGCAGTGATGAACTCCTTCACTTAACTTTACTTTTGGGTTTCGGCAAGGTATTGCTCCTTGGAAATAAAGAAACCATCCTTTAGGTAGTAAACTGCACCATACTCATGGTCGACACGAGTGTAGAAGGTGATTGTGTTGTTCCGGTTAAACACTGTTCGGGTAAGTATTATTCGTGGATAACGGATAACCTCATCGGTACGTTCACGGGTATATCGTTTGGCAATATCCTCGGCAGCAAGCAGGGTTACAACCTGATCGGCATCCTCCTTGCCAATTTGGGCGCTCATTTTCTCGGCCACAAGCTTAAGGCGTAACTCAGCATCGCGCTTACGCTGCTCCTCAAGGAGCAACTTTTTTTGCTCCTCTGCTCTACGGCGTTCCTCCTCCTCACGTTTTAGCCGTTCGGCTTCCTGTCTAGCTTTTTCCTGTTCTGCCTTCAGACGTTCCTCACGTAGTTTAGCTTCGGCAATAGCCCTTTCTTCAGCCTCTTTCTTTAACCTTTCAGCCTCTTGCAGTTTTGCCTCTTCCTCGGCTTTACGTTTGGCTTCCTCGGCCAATCGTTGAGCCTCAGCCTCCTTGCGAATGCGTTCTTCTTCCTTTAAACGAGCCTCCTCGGCAGCCTTACGTTTAGCTTCTTCTTCCTGTCGAACACGCTCTTGCTCCTGTTTAAGCCTTTCCTCCTCCTGCTTTCTCAATTCTTCTTTCTTACGGGCTTCCTCCTCTGCTTTTAACCTCGCCTCTTCCTCAGCTTTTTTGCGTTGCTCTTCCAATCTTTTTTGTTCCTCAAGTTTTGCTTTTTCCTCTGCCAGCCTTCGCTCCTCGGCTTCCTTTCTCAGCCTTTCCTCTTCTTTAAGTCTGGCCTCCTCGGCAGCTTTACGTTTTGCTTCCTCCTCCTGACGGATACGTTCCTGTTCTTTTCTCAGCCTTTCCTCCTCCTGTTTTCTGAGTTCCTCTTTCTTACGAGCTTCCTCCTCAGCTTTTAACCGAGCTTCCTCCTCGGCCTTTTTCTTAAGTTCCTCCAGACGCTTTTGCTCTTCCAACCTTTTCTTTTCCTCTGCAATGCGTCGCTCTTCAGCCTCTTTCCTTAACCTTTCCTCCTCCTTTTTTCTTGCCTCCTCAGCAGCTTTGCGCTTAGCCTCTTCTTCCTCTTTACGTTTTTGGGCTTCAGCTAAAATGCGTTGTTTTTCCTCCTCTGCCTTTCGGGCTTTTTCTTCCTCCTCCTTCTTCTTTTTCTCCTCAGCTAACTTTTTGTTTTCATTTTCAATTTCTTTAAGCACTTTAAGGGAGTAGTCGGTATCGTAGGTAAAGTCTCTTATATCCCTTGCATACATTATCTTTGCAACAGGATTGGCATACTCCTTAATAACGTCCTCACTCTGTTTTTCAAGAACCACATCAAATCCGGTCATTTGCTGAATATCCTTACGGAATGTTTCAGGAACACGAGTATCAATTAAAACCTTTTTAGTGATATAGCCAGGTTTCTCAAAAACTATGATATACTCGGAGTTATACTCAAGAATAAAATCAAAAACCCCTTTATTGCTAACCGATATGGTTTGAACTACATTTCCGTTTTGGGTTACCGTTACCTTTGAACCCTGTAAATCGCCCTTTTTAACTATTAGCCTAGCCGATACCTGCAATCCATTCTGAGCAATGGACGATAGGCAAAGTAAGATAATAACCGATATTGTAAAAAAAGCCTTTGATATTATTGATTTCATGAGCGACATATTCTGCATTTTCAGTCCAAGCAATTGCAAAATAACAAAAGTTCTAACAAATTAAGTAAAAATATTTGAAAGTGATACGAATAAATTGACTAATCGGTTCGACATTTTGTAATAATCCTTGATTTACGTTTTGTATCCGATGCTATTATATCGAAGAATTCATTGGTATACCTAATTAGCTCATTTCTTTGCTTCTGGGGTAAATAGTTAAACGTGGTAATAGTATGGTTTATTGTATCTTTTAGGTTAAGGAAATAGCTGAAGGCATCAGCAAACTGCTGTTCCGGCTTACAGTAGCCATTAAAGTGTCGTTCTTTAACCGATTTTATGGGTAGGTGCTCAGCAGGAAGCGCATAAGGAGCATCAACAAAGCCAGAAAAGTCGAAATCAAAAGGAACGGGAATGGATGGAGCAAAGGGTTCGGGTTCAATTAGGGTGATATTGTGCAATGCCTTTATTGACCAATCGGTATGGCCTATCATGTACTGAAAAATGGCCATCCTATTGTAGTAGTAGTTATTACAGGCGTTTGGGTGAGTGTTTTTAGCATCCCTAACCACTCCTCTTAACCTTCTTGAAAGTATTTCAACCGGTTCAATTACAAAGGCATAACAAATTGACTGGTCGCCATAGTAGCTATCTACCATATTCAACCTTAAAAGCCTTACTCTGTATGAATAGGGCGAAATAATCTGATAAAGCTTGTAAACAAGGTACTCCTTTAGGACTAACTCTTCGTATCTGCTAGATTTTTGGCATGGTATCACCAATTTTAGTTTATCAATACCCTCAAAAATGGTATTTGAGGTCTCTTTTGGTTTAAATTTTATGAGAAGCGGTGGTTGGGAACAATTTGATGCTTTTCGTCGGAAAATTCCACGAGTCCTTATCTCAACGGGAATACTAATAGTAGCGCCATTTTCGTTCTCATAGCTTAAATATCCTTTATGGTACGATGGGTCTTCGCCTATATCGGCAAAAACTTGCTGAATGCCAAATTCAAGTTTAACATCAAGCAATGAAGTATCGGCAAATACAGGTTGCCCATCTGCTAAATTGCTAAAAAGTAGCAATACCAAAAAAATAGTATTTGATGCAATTCTGTTTAGCACCACTCATTGAAATGGTTCTCCTGTAAAAATACAATTATTTCGGCTACTATGCTGATTTTTTTCTATACCGCAGTATGGCTATGCTTAGAACTGCAACTGCCATTAGACTGATTGATAGAAAACTATCTTTCAGGTTTGTAAAATCGGAGCCTTTTAGAATGAGCATCCTGTTTACCTTCATAAAGTAGTATAGCGGGTTGATGGTATTAAACCAGTTTGCCCATTTTGGCATGCTCTCAGTTGGGGTGAACAACCCACTTAGCATCAGGAAAACAATCATGAAAAAGAAAGCCATAAACATTACCTGCTGCTGATTGCTAGCTGATGTTGAGAGTATCAAACCTAATCCCAGTGCTACCAAAAGGTATATTGCAGCAAAAGCAAACAGAAGTGGAATGCTGCCTGCAATGGTTAGGTTAAATACAAGCCTGGCAATTAGTAGACCAAACGACAGTTCAAATAACGCAATTATCCAGAATGGAAGTAACTTGCCAATTACAAACTGATAGGGCTTAATAGGGGTAACGTTAACCTGCTCAATGGTGCCAAGCTCTTTCTCCCTAACAATATTGATTGCCGTTAAGAACATGCCAACAATGGTAACTAAAATTACAAGAATACCTGGAACCATGTAAAGCTTATAGTTCAGTTCTGGATTATACCAATACCTTACGCTTTGTTTAGGTTTGATATGATTTATATTTTGTATTGAAATGCTGGATGCGAAGTTCTGAATAATTCCGGTGGTATAACTCTGTGTTAATGCTGCCGCTGTAATGTTAATGGCATTCAGCATAAGCTGAATATTTACGGGTGCCCCCTCAACTAGGCTTTCCCCAAAACGCTTTGGGATTACCAGTGCAGCATCGGTTTTACCTAAATCGATTAGTTCAACAGCCCTGTCAACATTGCCGCTAACAGGTATCAAGGTATAAAATTTTGATTGGTCAAAAGCGTTTATTAGCCTGCGCGATTCCGATGAATTATCAAAATCAACTATGGTCAACCTGATGTTTTTCATCTCCTGTGTAGCTGCGTTAGCCAGGATGAGCAGCTGAACGATGGGCAATACGAATATTATTGGTAGTATAGTTTTATTCCTGAAAATCTGAATAAACTCTTTCTGTAAAAGTATTAGTATCCTTCTCATAGCAAGCTGTATTACTCCAAACGAACTTTAAACTTTTTGATACTAAGGGCTATAAAAACAGTTGTCATGGTTAGCATTACCAGCACTTCGCTTATTACGTATTGTAAGCCTTGCCCTTTTATCATTATTGTTTTTAATGCCGAAAGAAACCATCGTGGTGGCATAATCAGGCTTAACCATTGCAGAATTTTTGGCATGTTTTCAATGGGGAAAATGAATCCCGAGAGGAGAATGGTGGGCAACATCAATGCAAACATTGACATGAACATGGCAACAGCCTGACTATTGCTCAAAGTGGATATTAAAATTCCTAATGATAGGGCTAACACTATGAACAACGAGCTAACCCCCATCAGCAAAAGGAAGTTTCCCCTTAAGGGCAGATGAAAAACTGTGTAGCCCATTAAAATGATTACCAGAACATTGGTAAATGCAATGCCTATATAAGGAATTACTTTACCTACCACAATCTGCCAAGGTTTTAATGGTGAAACCAACAGTATTTCCATGGTACCCATCTCTTTCTCACGAGTAATTGAAATAGAGGTCATCATTGCAGTAACTAACATTAGTATAAGTACCATGGTTCCTGGCACAAACATGAATGCCGAGTTCATTTCCTCATTATACAGCATTCGGCTTTGAACGTTTACCCTCTCCTTTTGCTGGCTTGAACCAAAATACTCCGCAGTAAACGAATTTACTATTCCTTGTGCATACGATGCCAGAATACTTGCTGTATTGGGGTCTGAGGCATCGGTTACAACTTGATAATTGGCAAAGTTTTCATTTTGAAGCTTTTGAGTGAAATTGTTACCAATAATAAGAACCAGCTTGGCATCGCCATTCTTGAAAACTTCATTAATTTCATTTTCGCTTTTCAGATATCCCTTAAAATTAAAGTACCCCGATGATGAAATACGCTGCACTAACTTTTTTGTGTTATAATCGTTGGTGTAGTCAAGCACGGCGTAATTGGCATTCTTGATTTCACTGGATATAACAAAGCCAAAAATTAGCAGTTGCAGGACAGGCATTACAAGCACAATAAGCAGCGTTCGCGTATCGCGAAATATGTGCTTAAATTCCTTGGTAATAAAATTCGAAAACCTACCCTTTGCCATAGCTACTCAATGTTTAATTTACCATTTCGGGATAGTAGTAAGAACAAGTCGTTCATTGATTCAACTCCATGTGTCGATTTTAGTTGCGCGGGTGCACCCTGAGCTTCAATTCTTCCATCAACCATGACAAGAACAGTATGGCAGTACTCTGCTTCGTCCATGTAATGAGTGGTTACCAGCACGGTTGTTCCCATAGAGGAGATTTGATGAATGGTTTCCCAGAACATTCGTCGTCCAACCGGGTCAACACCGCTTGTGGGTTCATCGAGGAAGATGATTGGGGGCTTATGCACTAACGATACCGCTAGCGAAATTCTTTGTCGCCACCCAACCGGCAACGATTCAACCTTAGTGTCTTTAAAATCGTGCATTTTGAACTCCTCCACAAGTTCAAGTGCACGTATTCTTAGCTCTTTTCCCCATAACCCATAAATACCACCAAAAAATCGTATGTTCTCCCAAACCGTTAAATCGCTGTAAAGCGAAAACTTTTGGCTCATATAGCCAATGCTGGCCCTAATTTGTTCAGGCTGAGTGTAAGCATCATAACCCGCAACGCTAATTTTCCCCGATGTGGGTGAAAGCAGCCCGCAGAGCATCCTGATTGTGGTAGTCTTACCTGCACCATTGGCTCCAAGAAGTCCAAATATTTCCCCTTTACCAACACTAAAGGTTAGGTGATTTACAGCAATAAAACTTCCAAAGCGTTTTACGAGGTTTTCAACCTCAATGGCATTTGTCATTTCACAAGATTTTTTTCCGAGAGTTGGTAAATGAAATAATCCTCAATGCTTGCCTGTATTTGAGCTACATTAGCTTCAACTCCTACCGACATCAATCTATCGTGAAGGCTTTCAGGACTTTCCTCATTGTAATTAGTTGCGAAGTGAATACTATCGCCAAACATGTAGGCGGTTTCGCATGTACTTAAATGCCTAATGGCATCTAAACTACTCCATGCATTGTTAGCCTGAATGCTAAAGAGTTTATAGGGAAACATTTCAGCAAACCCTTCGGGAGTGTTAGTTCCTAAAATTCGCCCTTTCTGAATCAATGCAACCCTATCGCACTGCTTTGCCTCATCCATGTACGCTGTTGAAACAAAAACAGTAATACCCTGTTTCTTAATAGAATGTAACAAATCCCATAGTTCCTTTCTTGAAACAGCGTCAACTCCGGTTGTTGGCTCATCGAGTATCAGCACCCTTGGGCGATGAATCAATGCGCACGAAAGGGCAAGTTTTTGTTTCATACCACCCGATAGCTTTCCGGCAGGGCGATTTCTAAATGGTTCAAGCATGTGATATACACCCTTTACCAGTTCGTAATTTTCCTTTACTGTTGTTCCAAAAACCCCGGCAAAAAAGTTTAAGTTCTCTTCCACGGTTAAATCGGAATAAAGTGAGAAAACAGCAGGCATATACCCAATTTCGCCCCTTATCAGTTTATACTGGCTTACGGTATCCAAACCAAAAACCGTTACATTCCCGCTATCGGGAACTAACAGTGTTGTAATAATACGGATTAACGTTGATTTTCCTGCTCCATCGGGGCCAATTAAACCAAACATCTCACCCTCCTCAACGCTCAGACTTACATCGGTAAGCGCTTTCACCTTGCCGTATGATTTTGATATGTTAGTTACTTGTATTGCTGGCATTTAGATAGAGTTTAGAATTAAACGTCAGTGTTCAGCAAAAAATAATGTCAGGAAGAAGTAGATAAAAAAGTAAACCCAAAAAACATAACTGTCTATCATTCACTACACATAGAACACAAAACAATGCACACTAATCTTCAACTCTAACCTCCACGGGCATTCCTATCTTAAAATAGCCATTTGGGTTGGGAACTCGAACTTTTACAGCATACACAAGGTTAACCCTTTCGTTCCTTGTTTGAATAATTTTTGGAGTGAATTCAGCTTCCGATGAAACCCATGCAATTTCGCCTTTATCCTCCTTGAGCTTACCATCAGGCGTATCGGTTAAAATTGTCACTTTACGGCCAATGGAAAAATCGGGAAGTTGAGTTTCATCAATATAAACCCTCGCGTAAACCGTATCGAGCGTACCAATTTTGCAAACCGGTTTTCCGGTAATAACCAGCTCTCCCTGGCTCACATAGCGCGATATTACTGTCCCTGAAACAGGTGAAACCATGTGGCACCGCCACAATAAATCCTGGGCCTGGGCAATTTGAGCATCTACAGCGTCAATTTCTGCCAACACCCCTGAGCGCTGCGCATCAAACGTTGCTTTTTGCTTTTCGGCAATTTTAAACTTGCCGTCAACATCATCGAGCTGACGCAGTGTTGCAGCGCTATCGGCAACTAATCGTTTTACCCTATCAAGTTCCTTTTTCAGGACGTTCAGCTGCTCATCCTGAACGGCAATTTGAGCATCAATACCTTGCAGCTTTGCCTTGGCAGCCTTTAGCTGGGCATTAAGCTGCTTTAGTTTAAGGACTTGCGGTAAAGTATCAACAATTCCAATAAGTTGATTTTTCTCTACTTTATATCCCTCGTCGATTTTAAGTTCCAGAAGTTTACCGCCCACTTCTGCGGAAATGGTTACATCGTTCGATTCAATGTTCCCGTAAGCATCAGCTTTTCCATTATCCCTACTACATGAAATAACAATTGCAGTGGGAAGAATTACGTTGATAAGATTTTTCCAATTCATTGGTATAATTTTTTAATCGTTAATACTCATGCCAAGTGTGAAATATAGCTTTACAACCTCCTGTGAGAGCTTTATTTTATGTAAGTCCATATCAATTCTTGATCTAAGCAAGCTATTGAAGTCGGACAAGTAAACCGATGATGTTATGGTTCCGTTTTTAAGCTGCGATGCTGATGCCTTTACTGACTTTTCTAGCAGCTCAACTATTTTTTCATCGGTTTGTATTTGCCTTTGTAACGATTGTATCTGCGCTAGCGCTGATGAAACCTGCGCACTACATCCTTCATCGTAAGCATTGCGCCTATATTGCAAAATGTTCTGTTGGATTTTCAGGGTCTGCCTCTCGCGCGATGTGCTATTCCAATCCCATATACTCCATGATAATCGGGCTCCAACCAAGGCAAAGGAATCAAACTCATTGGAAAGCATGTTAAGTCCCGGTTTGCCATAGCCAACCCGTGCAAATGCACTTAGCTTAGGCATTCGCCTGCTAGTCAAGGCACCTGCTGCTGTTGACAGGTAGCCGTTCTGCAGGTCAAAAAGTTTATAATCGGGGCGTGAACAAACATCCTGGTTTGGTATAGCTAATGAGGGTATAATCCCTTGGGCACTCTCATCAATTTTTACTCCCGTAAGTGAGTAAATTGATTCTGTCAAACTATACCGTTGCGAAAGGTTTGCATCAATGCTTTGCTCCAACCTAAGCCTCTCAGCCTTTAAAGCGTTTGCTGATGATTCCAGCACTACGCCCACATTTACTCCTGCCTCAAGCTCTTCTATTCGCTTATCGAGCTCCACGGCCATAGCTTTAAGCTGCCTGATTGCCATATCGGTGGAAAGTATTCCAAAGTAAAGCGAAGCCACCCTTTCCTTTTGGGTGTAAAGTTCGCTTTCAACCTTGTTCTGCTCAAGTTTACGCGATTCATCTTCAAGCTGATGCATCGATTTTGTTGCACCTCCATCCCAAATCAGCTGGCTAACATCGATAGTAAACTTATAGTTGTCGTTGTCGGGTGTAGGGATTGAAATGCCCGACATGGGAATGTTAACTTTTGTTACATCCGATTGCCAGGTAGCCTCGGCATTCAATTCTACTTTTGGTAAGTAGTTTACCTTGATATTCGACTTCCTAAGCCAGTAAACCGAGTCGGTTGCCGCACTAACCCTGTAAAGCTTATTCCACTGCTCCATGCTTTTAAGTAAGCCCGGCAGAGTAACCGTGTTCTGGCTCTTTAGCATATAGGTTGAAGCCAGTAAAGTAATGGTAAGCGAAATAATTCTTGCCTTTCTCATTGTTAAAATCATTTTAATCTTCCTTTTAGAAAGTAAATCATAAAGTCGGCAACATACCTTTTACGTTCACTCAAAAACTTTTGGTAATCGCCCTCGTTGCCATTAAAAAGCACCTGTTCAATGATTGGTTTACCGGCAAACGGGAAAAAACATGAGCTAACAGTAGTTACCATAAGGTGAAGCACCTCGTTCACGCTTAATCCCAATTCATGGGATAAAACCTTCATCACATCTTTTAGTTTTTCGGCATTGATGCCCGATTCAGTAATGAACTGTGCAATCATTTCGGGATTTCGATTAGCCTCGCGCAGCACAAAAGCAGGTAGAAAGGGATTTCTAAGGAAAAGTTCGATATACTCTTCCACAAAATGCCGAATTTTTTGCTCATAGGTCATCTCCATAGATAGTAATACGGGTATGAGCCGTGGAAAAAAGTTGTTCAGCTCAACCTTAAAGATGGTCATGAAAAGCTTTTCCTTTGAACGGAAATAGTAATGCAGCAGAGCCTTATTAATTCCTGCTTCATCGGCAATTTCCTGCATACGCGCCCCGTCCAATCCCTTTTGGACAAACACGCGTTTGGCAGCTTCAAGTATCAAACTCTCAGTGTCTTTCTCTATTTTTTTTGGTGTCATACAATATTAACCATTTGGTTAAACCATACGGCAAATATCTGACACATTTTTTTATGCTCCAAATTTTTTAGTCTCTTTTTTAACCATTTGGTTAATTTTTTTTGTATGCGGCTAATTATCTATATTTGTGATTAGTTAATTAAAGTTATTATGGATATTCACACGCCAATTGTAATTAACGGAATAAATATTAAAAACCGGGTTGCCTTGCCACCCATTGTTAACTTTGGATGGTCCGACTCCGATGGAAAGGTAAGCAGCAAGCATATTGCACACTACGAAAGAATTGCTAGGGGTGGCACCGGTCTAATTATTGTTGAAGCCACCTGTGTGAATCCCACTGGTAGAATTTTCAGCTACCAGTTAGGCATATGGGACGACAACCACATTGAGGGGCTTGCCAGAATTGCTGAGGCTGTCCACAAGCACGACGCCAAGGTTCTTATTCAGCTTCACCATGCAGGACTTACCACACGGAAAGCTGTTGCCGAAAAGGCCTTTGGTCCCTCCGTTGACCCGGAAAACGACCGTTCCGTAGCCTTAACCAAAGAACAAGTAAGTGAACTGGTAGAAAATTTTGTAAGCGCAGCCAAAAGGGCACACCTAGCGGGCTTTGATGGTGTTGAACTACACGGTGCCCATGGTTACCTGCTTAACCAGTTCGCCTCTTCTGCCATTAACCACCGCACCGATGAGTATGGTGGGAACTCTGAGAACAGGTTACGATTTGCAAGGCAAATCATTGAAGGTATCAAGGAAGTTACACCCTCAACATTTATTATTGGTTACCGCATGGCTGGTTGTTCCCCCACCCTGAACGATGGTATTGAAATTGCCAAACTGCTCCAGGCATACGGCGTTCATTACCTTCATGTATCGCACGGTGGCGAAAAGGGTATTAACCCCACAGTTCCCTCAAATTTTGACTACAACCATGTGGTTTACATGGGAACAGAGGTAAAAAAGTTTGTAGATGTTCCTGTAATGGTGGTTAACCAAATAAAATCACCTGAAAGGGCTAATAAGTTGGTCACACACGGCTTAGCTGATATGGTAGCCATTGGACGTGACATGTTAACCGACCCCGATTGGGTAACCAAGGCAAAAACAGGCGAGGCTATAAACCTTTGTATTGATTGTCAGCCGCGCTGTAAACGCTACACCAAACCGGAATCGTGCCCACTGGCGGAGTAGGTAGAGGGAAGGATAAAGGATAAAGGATAAAGGATAAAGGATAAAGGATAAAGGATAAAGGTTAAAGGTTAAAGGTTGACCCGTCCTATGTTAGCGGGAATAGAAGTAAAAGGTGTTTCGTGTTTTGTGTTTTATGTTTGGTGTTATGAAAAATCCAAATATTTAGTAATCAGTCATATATAAGCATTTCGCATTGTTTTTTGTCATTATCAATCTTCAACTATCAACCATCAACTATCAACTATCAACTATCAACTATCAACTATCAACCGTCAACCATCAACTAATGTGCGCCATCCGTGTTCCATTTCATTTTGCGAACAACGGACAGCGCACTGCAGATATTTTCCTAGCCCTTTAAGCTAATCTCTGTTCAAGTTAAATTCCCCTGCTTTAAGTCGCTTTAAATAGCCTTCGGCCTCGGCTTTCATTACTGGGAATAAAAGCAGTAGCGCTATCAGGTTTGGAATGCTCATAAAGGTGATAACCATATCCACAAAGTGCCAAACCAAATCGATACCCCAAACTGAACCAAAGAATACAAATAGGGTAAAAACGTAGTAGTAAGGTTTAATGGCCTTATCGCCAAAAATGTACTGTGCAGTTCTGGTTCCGTAGTATGACCAGCTAATGATGGTAGAGAACGCAAAAAGTAGCAGGCTAATGGCCACCATGTGACGCGCTAAAAAGCCAATGCCAATTTTACCCAAGCCCTCCTGAAAAGCAGCAACTGTCATCCCTACCCCTTTAACGGCACCATCTAATCGCCATACGCCGGTTAAAACAATAACCAATGCAGTAAGGGTACAAATTACAATGGTATCGATGAAAGGTTCAAGCGAAGCCACAAACCCCTCACGCATGGGGTATGGAGTTTTTGCAGCAGCATGCGCCATAGGCGCTGAGCCCTGTCCGGCCTCATTGGAAAACAAACCCCGGCGAACACCCCATATCATAGTCATGAAAAAGGTTGAACCCACAAAACCACCAACTGCTGCTTGGCCCGTAAAAGCACTTTTTACAATCAACCATAAAGCTGAAGGTATATCGGCATAGTGAACACCTATGACAAGAATTGCAGAACCAAAGTAGATAACAGCCATTAAAGGCACAAGCTTAGAGGTAACATTGGCAATGCGGCGCAATCCGCCAACTACAATTAAAAACACTAACGCTGAAATGGCAATACCGGTGTAAAGAACAGGGATATTATAGCTAGTTTTTAAAACATCGGAGATTGAATTGGCTTGAGCCATATTGCCAGTTCCTAATGAACAAAGAATCCCAGCAAAGGCAAAGAAAACAGCCAAACGCTTAGCCCAAACACCCAGCTTATCCTTAAGACCATGTTCAATGTAGTACATAGGACCGCCCGAAACAGTGCCATCGGCATTAATTTTACGGAACTTTTGCGCCAATGTACATTCAACCATTTTAAGCATCATGCCAAAGAAGCCGGTAACCCAAAGCCAGAACACAGCCCCAGGCCCGCCAAAATAGATTGCAAGGGTAACTCCAACAATATTTCCGGTTCCAACAGTGGCTGAAAGCGCCGTGGTAAGAGCCTTGTAATGGCTTACATCGCCTACATCATCGTGCTTGCTATATTTCCCTCGAACCAAGTCGATAGCATGCTTAAAATGGCTTACCTGTAAAAATTTAAGTCTGATTGAGTAGTAAATGCCTGTGGGAACCAGCAGGGCTAATATCAAGTAACCCCCAACATACTCGTTGTAAAGCTGAATAACGTAATCGAAACTTTCCAGAAAAGTGTTCATGGTTTTGGTTTGGTTTAGGTTATCGCACAAAAATAGAAAAAACAAAAACCTGTCAAAGGATAGACAGGTTTATTGTTAATAAGTTTAAAAATTTTTGTCATTTAGATTTGATTTGGTAGATTTAAATTCAATGTCGTTTAGCTAACAAAAAAATACAAGCCTGTCATCCTGAGCGCAGCGAAGGATCACTAATCGACCCCATGAGACGTTTCGCTTAGCTCAACATGGCAATAGCTTCACGAACAACAAACAACGCTTCCAGCCCCGTAGGGGCGCAATATTTGTAACACAATAGTTACTCCCTCATGCATAGCGATGCACGCCATGGCACTCCAAAGAGCAAGGGTGAAACATTGCATCGCAAAGGAAAAACATTGCAAAGAGTGATTTTCACGTTCTTTCTTGTCTTGATACAAGAAAGAACCAAAGAAAATCAAGGCTGAAAAGCCCGACCCGATGGGTACCCCGTGGGTGGAACTGCCACGCGATACTATTCGCCACGCCTACGGCGTGACTCATGTGGTATCGCTTACTAAGCCTACCGCCACGTCCACCCCCGCCCCATTGCCGGGTCAGGCTTTTATGCCTCTGAATGCTTCTTCCGCTTCATTCCTTTTCAGGGAAAAGGTTGGGGTGAGGTCGTATCTCACGAACAACCTTGATGACCCCTCTAAATCTCCCCTGAGAGGGAAGACTTTAGCCATGCAAAAAGTTTCCTAATTGCTTTTTCCCTCTCATATAAGGAGAGGGGCTGGGGGTGAGGTCAATTCCACAAACAACGAACAACGCTTCCTGCCCCGTAGGGGCTCAACATTTGTAACCCAATGGAACTCTCGCATGTAAAGCGATGCACGCCATGGCATTCCAAAGAGCAAGGGTGAAACGTTGCATCGCAACAGAAAAGTTTGGCAAAGAGCGGTTTCCAAAAAAACAACAAGAATTAAAGGGTTTAAGCAAAGCGATGCTTCGACTAGCTCAGCATGACAAGTGAGCAGAAAGGAAGATAGGGCTTTTGTCATCCCGAGCAAAGTTGAGGGATCTCTTCAAAGGATTGAAGTGAAAAGAGCAATGAGATGCTATGGCGAAGTCTATCCCTATAAATCGGGACTCTGCACGACAGCGTTTTGTTTCGCTTGTGCGTAACATGACAAAAAACCTTAACTAAACAACATTGGATTTAAATTATTAAATCAAGAATAATTATCAATTCTTTTAGATTTTTTGGGTTATAATGCTACTCCATCCTTATAATAACCAATTTTTATACTTTTTGCCATAATGGCTTAAAAGGCTTACCTTTGTACTATATAATTTTAGATGAATGACGATTAAAAGCAGTAATTGTTATTGCCAGTTTTGTAAAGTTTTATAGCCTGAACCAATTTAAGGGAACAATTCATGACACTCGATACCACACAAACCATAGTTGCCATAGCCACACCGCCAGGAATGGGTGCAATAGCTGTTCTCCGTTTAAGCGGTGAACGCTCATTAGAGATTACCAGTTCTGTTTTCCGTCCTGCCAAAAAGGGGAAAAGCCTCAAGGAGCAGAAAGCCTATACCATTCACTACGGCTCCATTGTTGATGGTGACCGCGAGGTGGACCATGTTTTGGTAAGCCTTTTCAGGGCACCACACAGCTACACGGGCGAGGATGTGATTGAAATATCGTGCCACGGTTCCACAGTTATCCAACAGCAACTGCTTGAGTTGCTTGTGCGCCATGGTGCACGGCTTGCACAGCCCGGGGAGTTTACATTAAGGGCTTTCATGAATGGTAAAATTGACCTATCGCAGGCCGAGGCCATTGCCGACCTCATTGCATCGACCAGCGAGACAGCCCGGCGAGTTGCGCTAAACCAGATGCGCGGGGGCATATCGAACAAGCTTACCGAGCTACGTAACGAGCTGCTCAGGTTCACTGCCCTTGTTGAGCTGGAACTCGATTTCAGCGAGGAGGACGTGGAATTTGCCAACCGCCAGGAACTGGAAACACTTGTTAATAATATCATTTCGGAAATCGATAAGCTATCGGCATCGTTTAGCCAGGGCAATGCCATTAAAGCTGGCATTCCGGTTACCATTGCCGGCAAGCCCAATGTGGGCAAATCGACACTGCTGAACCGTTTGCTTAACGAGGAAAAGGCTATTGTTTCGGAAATTGCCGGTACCACCCGCGATGCCATTGAGGATACAATCCATTTGGGCGGTATCAACTTCCGCTTTATCGATACTGCTGGGTTGCGTCAAACCACCGATACCATTGAGAGCATAGGCATTGAAAGGGCTTTTGCCAAAATTGAAAAAGCACGCATAGTGCTTTACATTGCCGATGCCCAAAACAATACCCTTGAAATAGTTGACGAGGTTGACAACTTTGCTTCAAAAATTACGCCCACGCAAAGCTTGATTGTGCTGGTGAACAAGGAGGATAAATCGAGCCAAAGCCATGTTGATGAGATTATATCGGCATTAGCAGGTAAAGGATTTAAAGTGCTTGCCATTTCGGCGAAAGCAGGCCACAATGTTGAGCTCTTGCAGCAGCAACTAATTGCCATAGGAAAGGCTGATATGCCCGAGAACGAGGACGTGGTGGTAACCAATATCAGGCATTACAATGCCTTGCAATCGGCACGGACAAGCTTACAGCAGGTACTAAACGGTTTGCATGCAAACCTTAGTGGCGATTTGCTTGCCATTGATATTCACCAGGCCATCGATTATTTGAGCGAGATTACCGGCGAGATATCGAACGACGAGGTGCTTGGCTTTATCTTCTCAAAGTTTTGCATAGGGAAGTAATCTACTTTACCCTAATTTCCACAAAAACCGGCAAGTGGTCCGATGGGAACCTATGCCTAAAGGCATCGTCGATATGGGCATGCCTTAGCGTTTCAACCCTGGTGCTATCCACAAAGCAGTAATCAATTCTATCGGTAAGCGGGCTGTTATAGTCGAACCCGTTCCAGGTACCTACCGGGCCGTAGTGCCCAATGGGCGATAAGTTGTAGGTATCGGCATAGCCCGAAGCAATTATGGCAAACGTGCTATCGGTGGGTAACATGTTAAAATCGCCGGTTATTAATACGGGTAAATTATCGGCAATGGCTGTAATCCTATTTAACAGTAGTTTGGCTGAGCTTTGTCGGGCAACCTTGCCCACATGGTCGAAATGGGTGTTAAACATTACAAAGGTTTTACCACTGTGCCTATCCTTAAAAATTGCCCATGTGCAAACCCTTTTACAGGCTGCATCCCAGCCAAGCGATGGGTTGTCGGGAGTTTCCGACAGCCAAAAGGTTCCGGTGAACTGCAACTGGAAACGTTGAGCCCGATAGAAAATGGCTGAGTACTCACCCAGCGTATCGCCATCGTCGCGACCAACGCCCAGGTATTCGTAACCATCGAGCAAGCTTTTGATATCGCGTAGCTGATGATGTAGTGCCTCCTGCACACCTAGCAGGTCAATCCCGTAAAACTTAATCATATGCGCTACGTGCCCCTTCCTGTAGGGCCAAGCATTCAGGCCATCGTCGGGATTATCGAACCTTATGTTAAAACTCATCACCCTAAAGCTATCGTTTTTGTTCGAAT
>ERZ795060.1304-NODE-1304-length-29766-cov-12.660664_pt1 | contig 29766 bp, 23 predicted proteins | sample MGYA00375144_ERZ795060 | MGnify/ENA primary metagenome ERZ795060 (study PRJEB30189, sample SAMN05720157) | activated sludge metagenome | isolation source: anaerobic digester from wastewater treatment plant | place: Japan | collected 2015-05-15 ...
GGACAGACCTGAACTTTATCATAAGGAGAAACTAACTTTTATATAATCAATCTTACATGACTTACAAATTAAATTGTTTGTCGTATAAAAAAAATAAGATAAAATAATTTTTATAAAAAATTTAATTATTATACTATTGACATAAAATCATTTAAAGTATAAAATTATTTAGAGATAATAAAGGTATTAAAATTAAGTATGGAAAAAAAAATAACTAAAAAAAAGAAAATTATTAAAGATAAAATTTACCAGATATTAGAAAAATATAAAAATTCAAATAAAACACCTTTCGATCTTATAACTCTCGTAACAGATATAAAAAATGTTTTTGAAATATACAAACCTAAATACAATCTCTCCTTTTTGTTTACAGAGATTATTTCTGAAATTGTTGGGTTTGTTACTGAAATAGAAAGCCAAAAAGAAAAGATGATGCAAAATAGCACTATTAAGGTAATAACAGAATATATGCTTTCTTATCTGAATGATATTGAAAGAGAGATTATAAATAGTTCTACTTCAAAGTTAAAACTACATGAGAAGATAAGAAGAATGATTAATGAGTATCTTAATGCTAATTATTTTAAAAAAATTTTAGTTGTTACAATGGTGGATGATATTATAGAATCTGTATATGGGGATGAATATACCTTATCAAAATATATATACGAACAATTAAAGGAGATTGTTTCTAATATTAGTGATCTTGAAAAATTTATGATGATATACCAAGGAATAATAGATGGTAGTGATATTTCTGATTTTAAAATTTCATACAGAAAAGCATTAATTGAAAAAAATTATGTAAATGATCTTTTATGTGATATGTGGGTAAAGTTAAAGGAAATCATTGGTGAGGAATCTTGTTTAAAGATAAGAAATTCTTTATCACTTTTTAAGTCAAAAAAAATAGCATATAATGAAGAAGTAGTAAATCCTATTATTTATGCCTTAAGAGATAGTAAAGAGTATATTACAGAAGAATTTAAAAAGATAGAAATTAATGGAAAAATTTATTATGGAGCATCTATTTATACCCTTGAAGATGATACTACTAAATTTGAAAGGTTTATATCAAAATTAAGAAGTTGTGGTTATAACGAAGAAGCTAATATTTTAAATGGATATTTAATAAATAGTATAGCGTTATTAACAGAAAAGGCAGTATATGATAAATTTAGCAGGCTTAATAGTGAACTGTTTGAGGAACTTGTTTTGTTAAATAAGAATAAATACGCACAAACCTGTATTGGACATATAATATTGGGAAATCCAACTGATAATATTTTTAATTCAGATGGTTCTTTAAATTTTATAGTTTCAATGGTTATGAAGTCCATATATAAAATGGGAGAAGTATTACTAACAAATGATTTTGAGTTTCAGGAATTCCAGAAAGAGATGCTTATTACCCTTCAGCAAATGTCAAAGTTAAGAGATATAGAGACGGCAAATCATCAGGATAGAGTCACAATATATACTAAAATTTTAGCCGAGGCCTTAAAAAAGAAAAAAGAGGAAGGAGAATTGGAAAAAATTATTATAAAGAATAATATTTTTACAGATACTGATTATTATATTATTGATAAAGAATATATACGAGATCTTCTGTATAGCGCATCTTTGCATGATTTAGGAAAAGTAGGGATAGATGATGATATACTAAAAAGTACAAAAAAATTAACTCCAGAAGAATATGAAGTTATGAAAAATCATACTATATATGGTCAGCAAAGATTAAACTCAATAGTAAAAATGAGCAGGAAAAAATCTTTTCTTGTACTGGCAGCGGCATTGGCAGAAAATCATCATGAAAGATGGGATGGGACTGGTTATCCCAATGGTAAAAAGGGATTTGAAATTCCATTGAGTGCAAGAATTTTAGCAATAGCAGATGTTTATGATGCTTTAAGAAGAGAGAGACCATATAAAAAATCACTTTCTCATGAAGAGGCTATGGATATTATTATAAAAGATAAAGGTAAACATTTTGATCCAGTCTTAGTAGATATATTTATTGAAAATAATTTAAGTTTTAATGAGGCTTTTATTACCAATAAGAATAATAATTAGATCTTTTTATTTTTCTACCAGAGTAAATCTTGTTCCTTTAATTATCTCATTATAAGATTTTTTAGTAGAAGTAATAATTGTATAAAAAATAGGGATGTATTTTTTATTATCGGCATTTATTGATACCTTACCTATTAAGGAGATAGCAGTAGGCAAAATTCTACCTTTTAGTAAATTATGCAATGTCTTTGCTCTGTTAATTGTTATGAAACAGTTTACTTTTCTTTTTATTTTTAATTCTGAACTTATATTTATTGAATCTTTTTCAATAATAACAAAAAAGGCTGACTTTATATCTCTGATTTTAAATTTTAAAATAATAGGATACCTTTTGAACTTTAAATTTTTAAGATTATTAAATATTGTTGTAGAATTATATTTAATTGATTTAACAATAAAATTAATAAATCTTAACTTTTTTTCAATTTGATTCATATAATCTCCTTTTTTAAAAGTGATATTCTATAAAAATAATAATAAATTTATTTAGAAAGTCTACTAAAAACATCCTAAAATATTTGTAAATAAATTGTAAGATATTTTTTTTTTAAAATATAGGTTTACATTTTTTAAAAAATATAGTTTTATTATTAGAAATTATTTTTAGAATTAGATTTTAGAAGAAAATCTTCTTAAAGAAAAAATATAAAAAAAATCAGCAATAAATAATGATAGGGAGTCTTAAATTTCTCCGAAAAAATTTATTTTTGTATCTTTAATATACAATAAAATCTTTTTTTATCCAGCCAGAAGTTCCATCCGAAAGATTAACCTTTACAAAATTACCAAATTCTTCTTTAAAAGTCCCTTTTGTCCCTTCTAATACAGAAAATATAATATTATCTTCGTTAGGTGTTAAATATACATTTGTTGTAGAAGTAACCACAAATGCCTTTTTATTAAACTCAGCATATTGCAAAAAGAAAATGAAAGCTGTTACTAAATTTAAAAATATAAATATACTTATCAAAATCATTGCTATTTTTCTTAAATTAACAAAATTGAATAAAATTATAATCATTACTACTATTACAAGAAAAGTTAATATAAAAAAAATCATTAAGATCCATAAAGGGATAAAATATATAACCCTTTTTGTCATTATCTCCTGAATGCCGAGTTCTGGATTTTTTAAAATTTTATTATAAAGAACATAGAGATTTTGAAATAGATCTTTATCAAAAGGTTTATATATTAATGCCTTTTCAAAATAGAATCTTGAAAATCCATACTTTTTTAGTTTAAAATAGCAACATCCAATATTATAATAAATTTCAAAGTTGCTATAACCTTTCGATAGTAAGACTTTAAAGTTTGTTAATGCCTCTTCATAAGATCCATTATTATATAAAATAATTGCCTTATCAAAAATATCTTTATCACTCTGAGAATATATATTAGACACCACAAGAAAAAATAGAAAAATAATAATTTTTTTCATTTATCCTTCAATCCCCTTTATAATCCCTTTTATTTCATTAAGTAGTTTTTCTAATTCATCTCTTGAATATTCGAGTCCACCAAATCTTATCATATCCATATGAAGAATATACTCTTTTAATTTATTAATCTTATCCTCATCAAGATATTTTGAGAGAGAATCAGATATCCCCTTTGAAGTAAACTCCACTGATTTTATGCCATATTTCCATACAAAATATTTCTCAATAATTTTATATATTTTATCAACAAGATCATCTATCTTCTCTTTGCCACTCTTTGAAATTTTACCTATCTTATCGATCTCTTTTATAAATTCTTTGTAAGCAGATTTTTTTCTGAAAGATTCAATATTCTTATTCTTACTAAAAATAGCATATTTAAATAAAACAAACAGACTTGTATAAGTAATTAAAATAGCATATAAAGATATTATCAAAATAAACCATACTGAATAATTAAAAATATTCCCTTTATAAGGGAAAGTGGTCTTTATATAACCTATATCAGTCAACACAATCTTTTTTTCATCTATTTTTGAATCTGTCTGATTATGAATAATAAGTTGCTCATCTTTATCTTTTTCATTCTTTTCCACATTAAGTTCAAATTCTTTTGCCGGAATTTTAACATAAGATTTTGTCGCTGGATTAAAAAAAGAAAACTCATTTACTACCACTTTATGTTTCCCCGGTTTTGATGGAACAAGTAAAATCTCCCATTTTTTTATCTTATACTTATTGTTAGAGGTTTTAATATCCTGTGTTGATGAATATTCATCAATATCCCCATATACTTTATAACCGATCTCTTTGATATTATGAAAATTTCCCTCCCCCTCAAGTACAATTGTTAGTGTTGATGATTCTTTTGTCTTTAATCTCTGTGGTGTTAATGAATAATTTACTTTAAAGTCCCCAACAGCACCTTTAAAACTATCTGGCATATTTTTAGGCAACTGCTTTACTTTAATTGTTAATGGATCAGTCTGAATTGACATTGGTTCTGTAAAAAAGAAAAAACTTGATCCAGAAACCCCATAAAAATTATAGACAACAGGGGGGATCTCGTATTCACCTTCTTTTGATATAAAGAGCCTTTTATTTTCTATAATATAATGTTCATAATATAAGCCATTTTTTATTACTCTTCCGGCATAATTGTCCTTGCCTTCAAGTTTTTCTATCCAGGCATTTGATGGCAATTTTAATCCAGTATAGTTAATTGTTTGAAGTTGATTTCTTATATAAAGATTAACAGCAACATCAACACCTTCATCTATAAAAACCTCTTTTTTTGATGCGGTTAACTCTATAATATAATCAAGATTTATTGATTTACTTTTTTTCTGTTGAGTATCAGCACCTTTTTGTAAATAATCCCTGCTCTCTTCTTCACTATTATCTATCTTTTGATCTGTTACAGTTATTTCGATCTCATTGGTAGAATAAATGTTATTCTTTATTTTTAACTTTAAAGGACCTATTTTATATATGCCTTTTTTAGTTGGCTTTAAATACATTGAGACAATATAAGAGGAGCTATATCTTCCATTTATTATACTCATATTCATCGATTGTTCTGTCTTTAACACCTGAATGGATGGGTCAAATACTGGTTCTTCTTCAAAATCAAAGCCATTCGCATTTGAGACCTCTATTGAAAGTTTAAAAATTTCATTTTCACTAACAGTTGATTTATTAGAATATATCTTTACCTCTATATTCTGTGAAAAAAGAGAAAGGGCATTAACCAAAACAAGTAAAAAAAATCCCTTTTTAATCATTATTCACCTCTACCAATAACGGCCATTAGATCTATTATTTCTTTCCATAGCCTCTCTTTTTTGCTTCATCTCCTGTTTCTCTTTTTCATCTAATGAATTTAACATATTCTCAACATCTTTGCTCTGTTGCTGATTGTTATTTTGATTCTGTTGTTGTTGATTGTTATTCTGTTTCTTTTGTCTTTCTGCTAAAAGTTTACATACTTCATAGTTATATCTTGCATCATCATCTTTTTCATTGTATTTTATTGCGTTTTTAAAAAATTCTGCTGCTGTCTGATAGTCACCTTTTTTAAAAGAGACAAGTCCCTGATTATAAAAGATTTTGGATTTTAAAATGTCATCCTTTGACATAATCATAGCATTTTCATAAAACTTTGTGGCATTATCAAGATTGTTTAATTTGTAATAAGTATTTGCTATATTATAATATAGTTTTGCAAGTTCATTCTCTTTAAAAAAATCTATTGCATTCCAGTATTTCTGTAAAGCCTCCTGATATTTCCCTTTTTTAAAATCAACATTTCCCCAGAAAGCACTATTGGGACTACCAAATTTCTTTTTTTCAGAAAAGTCAGAACTTGCATCATTATTACTATAACCAAAAAATGGCACTAATAAAAAAATATTTACAAAAATAAAAAGAATAAAATTCTTATTAAAAAGCCATTCAAATCTATTTTTATTTATCCTTATGATTCTTCCCTGATCAAGAATAAATCCTAAAGCAAAAAGAATTAGTGCTGGTATCAAGAATATATCGTATCTTTCTTTTTTCTGTTCATATTTTAATTTATCTTGCTCTCTTTTTTCTATACTGGTAATCGATTGGAGGAAATTCTTCATTTCTCCCTTTCTATTTGATATTCTCATATAGGAGCCACCAGTAGTTTGTGCTATTTGCAACAATTTCTTTTCATCCAACCTACTTATTACATGCCTGCCATTTTCATCTTTTATGTAGCTTTCTATTTCACCACTTGCATTTCTTATTGGAATTGGTTTTCCACTCTCTGTGCCAATGCCAACAGTAAAAATCTTTATTTTTCTCTCTTCTGCCTTTTTTAGCATAGAATAAAAATTACCTTCAAGATCTTCACCATCTGTCATTAGTAATATCATCTTATTTCTAACGTCCGTATCATCAAAAGAGTCTAAGGCTGTAAGTACTGCATTACTTATATTTGTTCCACCTTTTCCAAGCATCCCGGGATATACTGATTCAAGAAAAAAATTTATTGCTGCATAGTCATTTGTAATAGGCACTATCAATTCTGCTTTTTCTGTGAATACTATTATGCCTATTCTATCCCCGCTCTCCATTTCAAGTATCTCTTCGATATTTCTCTTTGCTGCTTCAAGCCTATTTGGAATTATATCAGTTGCATTCATTGAGTATGAGACATCAAGAACTATCATTATATCTCTACCTTTTACATCAGCTTCTATTGTCTCAACACCCCATCTTGGACGAGCAAGGGCAACTATACAGAGAGAAAAACCTAAAAGATAAAGAACCATTCTAAGCCATTTCTGTCCTTCACTATAATAAGGAATTATATACTGTAATTTATCACCAGCAACTATTTTAGCCCTTTTTCTTAATATTAAGATATCAGCCACAAATATTAAAACAATGAAAGGTAAGAGTAAAAATCCAAAAAAATAATAAACATTCTCAAACATTTTTATAATCTCTATTATGCAAGTCTTTTAAAAAATAAGGAGTTCATTATTAAGCCTACAAGCATTATGATTATGCCACTAAAAGCATATTTATAGCCAATATCTTTATACCTTGTAAACTCAACAGTTTCTATCTTTACTTTTTCTAATTTATCTATCTCCTCAAAAATTGGCTCCAGTTCACCACTTGTTTTAGCATGAAAGAATTTTGCATTTGTCTTTGTTGCAATTTCTCTTAAAAGGTTAAGATCAACCTCCTCTCTATCGCCTATACCAACAGTATATACCTTAATTCCAGTCTCAACAGCGATATTCATCGCTGCCTCTGGTATAATCTCACCAGAATTATTTTTGCCATCAGTAACAAGTATTACTATTTTAGATTCTTTTTTTGTCTCTTTAATTTTTAATAATCTATTAATAGCACTTGCAAGCCCAACCCCCAGTGAGGTGGAACTCTGCTTATTAGGATCGATTTCTATTCTCTGAATGCTTTTTTTTAATAAATCAAAATTTACTGTTGCAGGACATCTTAGCATTGAGTTTTCCGCAAATGTGACAAGGCCTATTCTATCCCCTTTTCTCTTATCAATAAATTTCTGTAAAATTTCTTTGGCACCCTCTATTCTTGATTTAGTAAAAAAATCTCTGATTGTCATACTTCCAGAGACATCAAGACATATCATTATATCAATCCCTTCTGATATAATCTTTTCTCTCTTTATGCCGGATTGTGGCTTTGATAGACTGAATGCCATTAAAATAAGGCCAAGTATTATTAAAAAGATTGTTATATAATATCCCCCTATTTTAAGAGAAAATCCCTTTTTAAAATTAGAGACTCCTGTTATATTTACACCTTTCTTAAATATAAATCTTTCGGCAATTAAGATTATTATACACAAAAGAGGAATGAGTAAAAATAAAAGTCCTAATGGATTATCGAGTCTGTATACATTCATTTATCTTTTTCCTCTTTTTTTATTTGATTTTCATTTTCTATGGCTATCTTTTCTTTATAAAGACAATTTACCCTTGAGCCCAACTCTTTAATAGTATTATAATAGTATAACAATCTATCATAATCATAAAAGGCTTTTGCAAATTTTACCATATCAATTTCATTAAAAAGTCGATTTATCTCATTTGTTATTTGAGGATCAAAATTTATATCTCTTAAATTTAAAATAAGTTCTTTTGTTGTTTCTGATATTGCATTCATTTTAAATTCATTCGTTATTAACTCTTTTAAAGCCTCTGTCAAAATAGATAATTTCTCCTCAACAACCACTCTTTCATCATTAACATTAAAACTAACCCTCTCTATATCATACAAAAATTTTTCATAAGGTGGCAAATTTTTTACAAATTCATTATCTTTGGGATTTAGTCTGGTTAAATATTTATGCAATAAATAATATATAATGAGTCCTACAATAATAAGAAGAATTGTCCCAAGAATAATGAGTAAAATAAATCCAAACTTAAAACTAAATTTTTCCTGATCCTTTTCTTTTCTTAACTCAATCTTTGATGGATCTGTTATATTTCTTATGTTATTTTTATCCTCTTCTGAAAGAAACCCATCAACTGTGATATTGATCTTTTTTGTTTCAAGATAGATCATTTCGCCATTTCTCTCTTTTATTGGGATTGTATAAAAGAAGTCTTTATATTCTCCAGAATTGAAAAAGGTAAAGATTATCTCAAGATTAAGATAATTATCTTTAAAGAAATCTTTTTTAGAAAGAGTATCAACACTTGCATCTGATGGTGTAATATCCTGCCATAAAACTTCTGCGTCCTTTAAATCTTTTATTTTTGTTAAAAGTGTTATTTTTTCTCCAATCTTTATATGGGTCTTATTTATTTCAGTAAGAATATTATCATCTGAAAAAAGTAAAAAATTGAGGAATAATAAATTAAAAACCACAAATCTTCTCATTTTTTCTCCCTTATCTAATCTTTTTCTTTCTTTTCTCAAAGTATCGTATGAGTGGTTTTTCAATATCAACATCTGTTTTTATTAATAATGGCTCTATATTGAGTTTTTTTAATTCATTAAAAAATTGTTCTCTCTTTTTTTTTCTCTCTTCAAGAGACTCTCTATATTCTACACTGGATGTATCAACAAGCATAATCTCTCCAGTCTCATTGTCTATCATCTCAACAAGACCTATGTTTACTGGTATTTCTTCAAACTCATCTGAAAATATTACTGGTATAATGTCATGCTTTCTTGATGCTATAAAAATTTTTTTATAATCAATATCTGTATAAAAATCAGAAAGAATAAATATTATTCCTCTTCTTTTCATATTTTTCATTGCATAATCCATAGCAAGATTTAAGTTTGTCCCTCTATTTTTGGATTTTAAATAAAGAATCTCTCTTATCAGTCTTAATATAGTATTCTTATTCTTTGCTGGTTTTATAAATTTTTCAATTTCACTGGTAAAAAATAAGGCTCCAATTTTATCCTGATTTGCCATTGCGGTAAGTGCTATTACACTTGCTGTTTCTGTTAATTTCTCCCCTTTTGTGGAATTTTTAGAACCATATTCAAGAGAACCAGAGGAATCTATCAAAAGCATAACAGTTAATTGTCTTTCTTCTTTAAATGTCTTAACATAGAGATTATTATGCCTTGCTGTTACATTCCAATCTATTCTACGAAAATCATCCCCTCTTGTATATTCTCTAACTTCCTGAAATTCCATTCCATAGCCACGAAAAACAGAATTATAACCACCGCTTATTGCCTCAGTAACAAGAATACGGGATCTTATCTCTATTCTTTTAATCTTTTTAAGAAGTTCTGAGGGGATCTTTTCTTCTATATTAGAAGAATCCTTTTCTATTCTATCTTTTTTAAAAATCATTTTATTAAAATCCTATGGTACCATTATGGTATTAAAAATTTGATTTATAATATCCTCTGATTTTACACCTTCTGCCTCTGCTTCATAACTTAAAATAATTCTATGTCTTAAAACAGAAAAACTGATACTCTTTATATCATCAGCAGTTACAAAGCCTCTTCCGGATAATAAAGCATTTGCTTTTGCGGCGCGAGCAAGGAATATACTTGCTCTTGGGCTTGCCCCATAATCTATGAAATTTTTTATTTTTAAACCATAATTTTCTGGATTTCTTGTCGAATCAACTATATCAACAATATAGTTTTTAATTCTATCGCTTAAATATATCTCATCAGTAAGATTACAGAGTGATAATATTTTTTCCTTATTAAGAATTTTAGAAACTTTAATCTCTGCATGCCCCATCATTCTATCAAGAATTATCTTTTCCTCATCTTTATTAGGATAAGTTATATTAATCTTAAGCATAAATCTATCTACCTGTGCCTCTGGTAAAGCATATGTCCCTTCTTGTTCAATCGGATTTTGTGTAGCCATTACAAGAAATGGGGATTCTAAGTTATATGTGGTATCACCAATTGTAACCTGTTTTTCCTGCATTGCCTCAAGTAATGCTGCCTGAACCTTGGCTGGTGCTCTATTTATCTCATCAGCAAGTATAAAGTTTGTAAAAATAGGGCCTTTTTTGGGCTCAAAAATACCCTCTTTCTGATTATAAATAAGTGTTCCTATTATGTCTGATGGAAGTAAGTCTGGTGTAAATTGAATTCTTTTAAAATCAAGATTTAACACTTCAGATAATGTCTTTATTGTTAAAGTCTTTGCTAATCCTGGAACCCCTTCTATCAAAATATGTCCCTGAGTAAGTAGCCCTATTAATATACCTTGTAACATTTCATTTTGGCCAACTATTCTTTTTTTTAATTCTGTTAGAATTGACTCAATTAAAGGCATCTCTTTTTCTACTTTAGTATGAATTTCTTTTACCTGTGTATCCATATTTTTTCTCCTGATATTTTTATTACTATTGACAATATTAATAAAATCAATTTCTTTTTTTCTCAATATAATTTACAATTAATATATAATTTTATTTATTGATTTTTTTGCATTTAAAAGGGTAGAGTATCCTTATGTTGATTTTGTTTTGAGAAAAGATATAATAGTGTTATTTCTTTTTTTGCTAAAATTTTTAACAAATTTATCTAATAATATGTTTCAAATCCCACTACTTGATAGCAATCGTTGTAGATTGCCTTGTAGAAGGGGGTCGTGTTGCCTTCGAAGTGCGACAATTCTTTATTCTTTTTCCACCTCTTTATCTTTGTTAGTTTCAACCATAACCTCAATGTCACAAGACTACATTTCTTCTCCACACCTAAAAGCCCCATTTTCTCATATTCTTCCAAAAAAAGTGCGACAATTCTCCTCAAGAGGACTGCCATGCTGAAAAAATTAAGATCCGCATGAATCTTTTTTAAGAATCTATAATCCTCTTTTGAGAGATATACCCTAATTTTATCAGTAGCATCAATTCTTTCATAAGTATTTCCATCCTCAACACCAAAGCAGTATATCTTTTTTATCCTGTTACAAAACAATTGAAGAATATACACAACAAGTTTTGATAAAGATAAATTTAATTTTTCTGATATTTTTACAAGCCTTTTTTTCATTTCTGATTTTACTACAAAGTGAAACTCATGTTCAGCATTGTAGTTTGTTAAATTAATATTATTCATAATAATCCTCCATAAAATAGTTTTTATTAATTAATCACAAAATTTCTTAGAAAATCCTTTACAAAATTTAAGAAAAAAATAAAAAAATTTACCTGAGAATAAAATCATAAAAAATCTTGACTATGAATAAAAAAAGTTTTAATAATATTTAGAAATGATAAAATATCTAATCAAAAGATTATTACTTATTATTCCTACTCTTTTAGGTATAAGTATCTGTTGTTTTATAATTATTCAATTCTTACCAGGTGGACCAATTGAGGAGGCTATACAGAGGATCTCATCGAGAGACAAGGGGGGAGGACTTTCTACAACTCGTGTAAATCAAAAGGAGATAGAAAGGCTAAAAAAAATATACGGTTTTGATAAACATCCGGTAGAGCAATATTTTATCTGGCTATTCAAGGTAATCAGGGGGGATTTTGGGGAGTCTTTTAGAACATATAGGCCAGTATTGCAGGAGATAATGGAAAGAATCCCAATTTCGCTAATTTTTGGATTGAGTGGCTTTTTAATATCTTATATAATCTGTATTCCCCTCGGTATTAAAAAGGCTTTAAAACATAACACTATTTTTGATACTGCAACAAGTGTTATTGTATATATTGGATATTCAATACCAGGATTTGCCCTTGGTGTATTACTTCTTGTTTTATTCGGTGGTGGAACATTTTTAAATCTATTTCCTTTATCTGGTTTTGTCTCGGATAATTTTGAATATCTAAAATGGTATGAAAAGATATTTGATGTGATTCATCATATGGTTTTGCCAGTAATATGTTATACTATTAGTGGATTTGCAGTTTTAACAATTGTGATGAAGAATTCCTTAATGGATGAATTGGGAAAGGATTATATAAAGACGGCAATGGCAAAAGGGCTTTCTTATAAAAAGGCAATCTTTAATCATGCCTTACGAAATGCCTTAATCCCAATTGCTACTGGCATTGGGGGACTTTTATCTGTCTTTTTTGCTGGTTCTATTCTCATAGAGAGGGTCTTTTCTATACCGGGTATGGGACTTTTAGGGTATGAGGCAATGCTCCAGAGAAATTATCCAGTTGTTCTTGGAATAATAATGATTCAATCTCTATTTAATCTTTTAGGCAGGATTATTTCTGATATCTCATTGGTGCTCGTTGACCCAAGGATTACTTTTGAATAAAGGATTACTTTTGAATATAAAAAGGATATTGTTATGAGAATTGTCGTATTTTTTTTATATCTCTTTTTTTGTTTTTATATTTTCCCCATCACTTATCCAACTATATATTTTCCTGGAATGTTTGATAATGGGGATCTTCTTACCTCTGATTCAACACTCGTTAAAAATCTTAATAATGAAGATGGATTTTTTTGGAATAATTATTTTAAGAGTGCGAATAAATATGATAAGGAGCCTCTTATCTGCTCTTCTAATATAGTAGGAAGTAAGTATAATAGATTAACTATTGCCAATGTAATTGGTCCTGATAGAACAAATATCTCACTGGATCTTATGACATATAGATTTTTTATTCTTATTCATGGTAGAGCCCCTTTTGGACAAAATTATTCCCTATTAACATCTTATGAAGGTAATGATTTTACCGGGAGTTGTATAAGAGAGGGTAGGGTAATACATTTTAATGGTCTTGTTGAAGAGATCTGGTCAAAATATGGTAAAAAGGTCTATTATTTAAAGAAAAATAATAAATTTTATGTTGATATAACATCAAGTAGTAAAAATTTTTATATAAATAAAGATGGATATTTTGATAACGTAAAAGATATAAGGTTTAATGTTCTTACTCATTCGAGTGGTGGAGTTGCTTTAAGAATGTATTTTAAAATTTGTAAAGAAAATAATGTTTTTCATTATGTTAATTCTATAATAAATCTCTCTGTTCCCCATAAAGGATCAAGAATGGTTTATGCTTTAAAAAATGCTTTTCAAGAGTTAATGAAGGACGCTGTTAATAATTTTTATAAAAATATTGAAAATGGTTTTGTAAAGGTAATAGTAAATGATAAAGAATATGGTTTTTCTTATAAAGATTTACAGAAGATTACAAGGATAGATATGCTTGCAAGCAATAGTTTTTCTTCTAATTTTATGAGAGATTTTATTGGATATTATATTCTCTATTTTATTCCTTTTGATGGTAAAAAAAGAGTTCTTGGCAATGATCCTGCTTTGTATGATCTTCATCCAGATCATTATTTTATAAGGACATTAAATAAAGTAGAAATACCAGAAGATATCCCCATAGTTAATTTTATTGTAAGGAGTGCTTATGCTCCCATGTTTAAGGCTATTGGAAAATATTTACGATTAGGAGAAAATGATGGTGTTGTTGATGTAAGGGATAATGATTTGTCACATATTCCAAATTATAATAAATTAAAAATAAAAAATTATTATATTGAGAATTCAAACCATATTCCAATGCCATATATAAAGCCAGTGTTTGAAATGAAAGAGACAATCGATAAAAATTATGGAGTTTTAAAAATTTTACTTAAGAAAAATGTTAGTAAGGAGGAAGGTGTAATAATAATATATCTTCTTTTTACAGCAATTATGAAGGAGTTTGGTCTCGAACTGAATAAACTTATGAAAGAGGAAAATTATTCTGTTATAGATTATTTTGCAGAAAATCCAGTTTTATTTGAATAATAAAATATATTTTTTATTTAGATGAGTTAATATAAGAATTGTTTAATAAATATTTGTTTATTGAGACTCTTTTAGAATATTGATATTCCATTTTATTAATGAGATATCCCCCTGTATATTAGGAGAATATCCTCTTTTGCTTGTAAAAGATATACTTTCTGCTTAATATTATAATTTTCAAAAAATATTTAAAAACTATTTTCAGAAATCAAAGACTTTATTTTTTCTATTACATCATTGAATGAAAGATTAAATTTATGACATACTCTCTTTATATCTTCATATTCAAAAGAACTTTTGATTAGTTTATCTTTATAATATCCCTCTTTAATTCTTATAATCTCACCCTGAAAAAATACCTCTCTGCTCTTTCTTTTTAATACATGCCTATTCACAAGATATTCTCTTATGCCAAAGGTAGAAGAATTATTAAATACTATTTCTATTATTTTTTCTTTATCTTCTATTTTAGAAAGAATAGTGATTAAAAACCCTGGCCTTGATTTTTTCATTATAACCGGGGTAATAAAAACATCTAATGCCCCATTGTTTAATAAATTTTCCATAAGAAAGCCAGCATTCTCTCCAGTCATATCGTCAACTTCTGTCTCAAAAATCATAATAGTATCATTATATTCATTCTGGCTTTCTTCTATCAGAAATACTCTTAAAAAATTTGGTATTTTAAAATCTTTTGTACCAGAACCATAACCAATTTTTAATATCTTTTCATTTTTTAATTCTCTAAATTCTTTAGTAAGATATTTTACGATTGCTGCTCCTGTTGGGGTTGTTAATTCACCTTCAATATCAGTAGAGTAGACTGGTAAGCCTTTTAATATTTCAGCTGTGGCTGGGGCTGGAACCGGCAGAATTCCATGTTGAGTCTCAATAAAACCATTTCCAAGAGGTATGGCACTGGAATAAACATTATTTATATTCAATTTATCAATTAAGATAGCAGTTGATACTATGTCTATTATAGAATCGATTGCCCCAACTTCATGGAAATGAATCTCTTCAATATTCTTTTTATGGACCTTTGCCTCTGCTTCTCCGATTATTTTAAATATATCTTTTGCAATACTCTTTGCTCTTTCAGATATCTTTGAATTTTCTATGAGAGAGTAGATATCTTTAATATTTCTATGGCTGTGAGAATGAGTAGAATGTTCATGATGATGATTTTCCTCTAATATAACATCAAATTTTAATGAATAAATTCCATTAATTGTTTTATTATTTAATTCTATTCTGTATTCATTATTAAGATTTAATGTGGAAAGAATCTCTTTCAAATAGTCAAAATTATTCTCGAGTGATAAAAGGGCTCCTACCATTTTATCACCACTTATTCCAGAGAAGGCATCAATATATAGATCCATCTTTTCTTCCTCTTAATTTTTTTTGATATATGATTCAGTAAATAAAAATTTTATAGAAAAGCTTTCTACTTTAAGGTTTTTATAATGTTAACCTCTTTTTCAAACATTGTTTTTAAAATAGTCTTATTTTTATTAAAGGAGTAATAGTTATTTATATAAGTTATAATTGTGGATCTCTGTTTTTCTGTTATATTATATATTAGATTTATAAATTCGAGTGCTTTTTCAAGATAATTTAGATTTAATAGGTTAACAAATACTTCAAGTAAGAAATTAATCTGGTCACCAAATTTATTGCAGTATTTTGAATAGAATTTTTTTGCATTTGAAAAATCGTTTAAAGCAATAAAATTGGCACATAATAGATGATAAAATTCCTGTGTCTTAAATTTTATTATGCATTCTTCACAGAACCATTCTGTAAAATTATGCTTTTCTGTACAGAATGAAATAAGAGCCTTTTGATAACTTATCCTTCTTTCTATATCGAATACATCTATATTATCATATTCAAGATATAACTCCCATGCCATATTATTATATCTTTGAGCCTCTTCATATTCTCCTAATTCGATTAGACATTCTATTTTATAAATAAGAGCATTTATATTGTTTGTAACCTCAAATAGTTTTCCAAAAAAGAATGAAGCAAGATTTATTTTCCCGCTTTCCTTTAATTTTATGGATAAGTTTAAGAATTTATCTTCTGATGATAATGATTTATATTCTTTTTCTGGTATACCAGATTCTATTGCTAATTTTGTAAGATTGTATCTTTTTTCATAGAGATTATATATATTATCGATAGTCTCATTTTCGAACATAATAACTCCTATTTATAATTATAATATTATATTTTATTTTTTTCAATATTTTTTATAAAAAAAGTATTTTTTATACAATTTTAAAAAGGCAGATCCCCTTGTTTAGGAATAAGCCTTGATTTTTTTCTATAATAATATTCTTCTGAAAAATTCTTTTTTAATATCTCTATTATCTCTTTTTTTCTCTCCTTTGTTATTTTATTACTCTTATTGGTAATTTTTTTTAAAATAATTTCAACATACGAAAAGAACATTGTTAATATTTTAAAAAAATCTTTATTCGTTAATATTTATGGGAATCCATCTTTAATCTCTTTTAAATATAATAACACCAGATGAACTATATAAAGTGCATAATTATTATCAACTGATATACTGAGTTGCCATATTCTTTCTATTATATTTTTAAAATATTTTTTTGCATCTTCTGGTTTCGACGAATCAAAATAGTAAGCAATTATTTTTAGATTCTCAATTAATTCATTTTCAACACTGAGAGTTTCTAATTCATTTATTATATATTCGACTTTTTCGTATAGCATTAGATTTTACCCTGTTCTTTTATTTGTCTTATAAATTTACGGAAAATAGAGATAAAAAATAAAATTTTTTATTTATTTATTGCTTAAAATAAATTCTATTTTTTTACTTTACTTATATATCTATGCCAAAAATAGTCATATTTTTAGAAAATTAATATATTTTAAATAAAATGTAAATTTTAACAAAATATTTTTGATTTAGTTTATAATGCTAATATGGAATTTTATGACTTAGTGATATTTTTTGCCATATTTTCATTTTTAGGTTGGGTAGTAGAATCTTTATACAGAACATATAAAGAGAAAAAACTCGTAAATTCTGGATTTTTATATGGTCCTTTTGTCCCTATTTATGGTTTTGGGACATTATTGGTCTATTTTTCTTCTTTATTTTTGAGGAAACTTAATATATTCTTGGAGGTAATAATATATACTCTTCTTGCGACAATTCTTGAGTATGTTAGTTCTTATGTATTGGAAAAAATTTTCTCAATCAAATTATGGGATTATTCTGAAGAGAAATTTCATCTTAATGGAAGAATTTGCCTGAAATTCTCTTTATTCTGGGCAATCCTTATATTTATATATCTTTTTTTTCTACAAAAAAATGTAATTCTTTTAATTTCTCTTATTTCTCCTTTATATAAAATGTTACTTTCTTATATTTTGATAATCTATTTTATAATTGATACATTCATTTCAAGTAAGATCTATTTTGTATTTGCTAATACTCTTAACAATATACAGAATGTTATTAAGAATGGTTTTAAACCGGCTGAGTATCTCTCAAAAGTAAGGTTGCCTCTTGAAATAAAAGAATTTTTAACTGCAATGAGGAGGTTTCCAAATCTGGCAAAATTATGGAACAAGAAATTAGGAAGTATTTCTACTTATACAGAGAGCAATACACTTAATTGGCTTTCTGGTTTTATGAAGAAAGAGAAGTTAGATTTAAAGGATAATAAAGATAGTTATAAAGAAAATAACCAGTTTATGCAGATAATTACCCCTATTATAGAAAACGAGAAATATAAAGAATTAAAAAAATTTCACCATCATGAACATAGCATCTATGAACATAATATTCAGGTTGCCTGGCTGTCATATAAATTAGGAAAGATTCTTAATGCAAATTTAACTGAACTTGTAAGAGGTGCTTTATTACACGATTTTTTTCTATATGATTGGAGAAAAGAAAAACCGGCATCAGGTAAACTTCATGCTTTTGAACATCCTATTGAGGCTTATAACAACTCTGTTAAGACATTTGGCAGTTTAACAAAAAGAGAAAAGGATATTATATTAAAACATATGTGGCCATTAACTGTTATCCCCCCACGATATCTTGAGAGTTTTATTGTTTGTATTGCAGATAAAGTCGTTGCCTCAAAAGAATTTTCCAATGAGTTTAAAAGTAAAAATAAAGAAGATGATATTAATTTGAAATCTTAAATACTGTTTTCTTGCCCTCAGATATCTTAATATTACTAACAAGTTTATTTGAAGATTTATTTAAAGGGTTGTAAGTTAGATACAAAAAGGCAAATTTCCCATTTTCTACTATACTGTCTGGCACTTCTGTAATTTTATTTTCTTTTAAAGATAATTCCTGTAAGTTATCAGAAATCTCAAGAATATTTTCTGGAAAATTATAAAACTCATTTGAATCAAGATATAATTTTCTTAGATTTACCAACTTTTTTATAGAATCCGGCAATTTTGAAATTTTATTGCCATTTAAATACAAAATCTCTAAGGTAAAAATATTACACAATTCAAAAGGAAAATAATCAAAATTATTTCGAGATAAATTTATATATCTTAAAGAGTTCATATTTTCCATATTTTGTGGAAGATAAGATATCTGATTGTCCTGTAATTTTAATACAGATAACTTTTTACAATTAATAATCATATCATCTATATGTCTTATTTTATTATTACTCGCATTTAGATTGATTAAATTCTTGGATAGTAAACTACTCGATAAATATTTTAAATTATTATGTGAGATATTTAAAAATTGAAGATTTGATAAAGAAAAATCACCTACATCTTGGATTTCATTATAAGAGAGATCAAGAATTAAGAGATTGTTTATAAAACCTATTTTCTCGCTTAAAAAGGTAATTTTGTTTCTACTTAAATATAATTCTTTCAGATTTGAGAGTTTCTCAATATCAGATGGGATATCTATGATATTATTATTCGATGCATCAAGTTTTGTAAGATTGGTAAGATAAAATATTGGTTCCGGGATATTTTGAAAATTATTATTTGAGATATTTAATTCTTTTAGATTTGTAAGATTCTTTATTATATTAATATCCAGATCGTTAAGTTTATTATTACTTAAATTTAGACTCTCAAGATTTTTAAATAGCCCCAACTCTTTTGGTAAAATTAATAGATCTAAATTACTAAGATCAAGTTCTTTAATATTTGTGATTTTTCTTTGAAAATATTTTTTGCCGTATTTTTTTAGTAATTTCTTATTTATTTTTTTATCACTAAACTTTATAATGTCCTTATTTGAGCAGGAAGGATACAATAGCAAAAATATAAAAAGAATAAAAATATATCTTATCTTCAAAATTTCCTCCAAAATTATTTTAGTTTTAACAATAGATCTTTTGCTTTATTTGATATTTCTTCATTTGGATCATTGGTAAGCTGTTCTACAAGGGGAATCCCTTCTTTTACATTAAAATATTCAATATACTTAATAGTAAGTTTTTTCATTTCATCATTTTCAAATCTACTCAATCTTGCAAGTATTGGTTGATTGTTGTATCCTATATTATTTGTTATATGAAATTCTATAGCATATATTGCAGGAAGAATCTCCCCTTTATTTATTATAAACATCAGGGTTCTCATAACATTTACAGGATCTTCTTTATATGTTGTTGCAATAATTGTCTTTAAGGCAAGAAGATTTAGTTCTGGGGTATATGGGGTTGCCAGATACAATTTTAAAAATTCATAACTGGTCTCTTTATTGCCATATTTTGCTATCTGATTTAGACATTCAGAAAGAATTTTTTCATTTCTTGTTGTTTTCATATATGCTTGAATTGGTAGAACGGAATTATTTTTTCTTAAAAGAGAAAATTTCTTAATTCCTTCAATGGTAATGTCAATAGTGATATTTTTTGTTATAATCTTATATAATTCTTCGCCTATAGAAAAATTTTTGAAATTTTCATCTATGTTTTTAATTGTATTTAATATTATTACTGGATTATTCTCTTTTAAAAGATCAAGTACAATTTTTTCTTTTTTATCGTCTGGAAGATTTGATATGTTTGTAGATATGTTTATTTTCTCTTCCATAGAAAGAGTTGAAATATCATCGTAAACTGTTATCTCTTTTTTTATTACTTCTGCAACATCTGGATATTTTTCGTTAATTAAAGATAGAATAGCATTTTTATAAGATGGATCTGAACTGGTAAAATCTGATTTATAAACATTATATATAATATTTGCACTATCATTGTAAAAAGAGGCAATAGGTTTATTTGTTAACCATTCTGGAAAACTCTTTATTAATAAGAGAATTGCAAAAGATAATGTATTGTTTTCCTCTTTGTTATTATTTACTATTTTTACAGGGTTTTGATTAAGAAGCAACTTTTCAAGATATCTGATAGCCAATTTTTGATTGGAGTTAAGTAATCCGCAGAATCCATAAAACTTAAATACTGGATTGTTATCTTCAATAATACGGGTAAACATAGAGATTTGATTTGACTTTAAAAAAATTTTAAGTTCATTTAAAACTTCTGGATTTAGATCTTTTTCATTAAAATAGATAGCATCGATTTTTGCTAAAAAGTCTATTTTTATATTTGTTCCACTCTTTACAAGAATAATATTTAATAAAAGAGCTACTATCATTAAAATAATGAATAAAAAAAATATTATATTCTTGGCAACCTTCATATATTATCCCATTAATTTTATAAAATTATTCTTATTTATACTTTAAAAATCTTAATTTGTCAAAATTTTTAATATTATTATTTGATATTATTAAGAGAATGAAATTAAATAAAATTTTAAATTATCTAAGAAGGCTAACATCAATTTTCATATCCAATTCAAAATACCCATAAACATCACAAATCCATATCCAATGAGCAAATAAAAAAGATTGATATGCTGTAATAGTGACTTTTTTCTTAGGTTATAAATCTCTTATTTTTTTTGATATTTTTTTTAAATTTTGTAAAGGATTTTCTCAAAAATTTTGTGATTAATATATAGAAATATTTTTTATGGAGGATTTTTATGAATAATATTTGTAAAATTTTAGAAAACTATACCGTAGAGCATGAGTTACACATAGTCGTTAACTCTGCTATGAAGAAAAGACTTGCAACTATTGCAAAGAAATTCAACGTCTCTCTTTCGGGACTCATTGTGTATATCTTGCAACTCTATACCAATAGAGTAAAAAAAATATATTGTTTCGGTCCAGAGGATGGGAATAGATATGAAAGAATAGATGGGGATGCAAGAATTCATATATATCTTTCCAAACAGGACTATCGTTTTTTAAAGAAGATCCATGCTGATCTTAATTTTTTCAGCATGGGTTGTTTACTGAGGAGAATTATCCTACTTTTTTTGGAAGAGTATGATAAACTTGGTATTACCGGGGTTGAGATGAAATGTAGTATAATAACATTAAAGTTATTCTTAAGACTAACAAAGATAAAAAAGTGGAATAAGGGAAGAGAATTATCCCACTTTAAAGGCAATACCACGCCATTTTATAAAGCAATTTACAACGATTGCTATCAAGTAATAGGCTTTGAGACATATTATTAAAAATTCTGCTAAAGAAAGAAATGCACCTATTACAACTTTTTCTTAAACAAAATTAACCTCAGGATAACTATATTCTTTTAATTGTATTAAAATCCCACCGTAACCTAACCCCTTTTAGTTTTTAAAATTGACAAACTTTATTTTTTTGAGTATATAAATCTTATGGATGTAATATTTATAGATATTTCTATAAGAGAGCATAGACTCTCTTTTTTGTTGAATAGATTTTTTGAAAGATTTAATGAATTAAAAAACTTTGTGATAAAAGAATTTTCTATTGTTTCTTTTGATGAAAAAAATGAGAAGGTTCTAATATATAAAAATAAGAGAGAGGCTATAATTATAGATAAAGATGTGAAAGATGCCTTTATTTTTATTATAGAAAATATAGTTAACAAAAAGGATTTAAGACTGAATTCAAAATATGAATTGATAAAGATAGGTAGAGATATAGGTTTGGATTTTGATGTTTTATTTAAAATAGTTGGGTGGTTTCAGGGACAAAAGGGGATAGATTATTTTTATTCTATTGAAAATTTTTCAGAATTATTAAGAAATCTTACTTTGAATGAAAGGCTTGGTATAAATGAGGCTTTTAATTTCTATAAAATAGTTTTTCATAAGGTAGATCTATTTTTAGAAAGGCTCCCCTCAAATTTGACTTTTTCAGAAATGTCAAGATCAATTCAGTATATTACAGAGATTTATAATAAAATAAAAGATGAGAATAGTATAATTTCGAGACTGGATTTTTCTTCAAAAGATAGATTTCTTAATTCTTTAGTTAACATACGATATGAGAAATATTCTTATTATAAAGAAAAATTTGATAATTATATAAAAAAGTTCAATTTCCCAAAAGGGGTAAGAATAAATTATGATCCAAATTTTGAAAATGAGGCTTATCAATTGATCATTGATTTTAATAGTCGAGAGAAACTTTTGCAAAAGATAGAGGCTATTGAAAATAGTTTAAAAAGAGAGAAGGATAGTAAAGATCTATTTATTATGGAGAATTTATTTGAATGATTTTTATGATTTTGATGTTGTATTTATAGAAGAAAAGTATAAAGATAATAAAAGAGTAAAAGAGATTTTAACAAGAATAAAATCAGCTCCAGAGATAAATATTGTAGAGAATATATATATCGCACTGGAGAAACTCCCAGTAATATATCACCCTCTTAAGAGAGCAAAGAATTTATTTTTAGGTGGTATAAGAGGGGATATCTTACGAAAGTGCCCTGGAAGTCAGGGGCATATATGCTGTAATTATTATGTTATTAATCTTTATATTGGTTGCCCTCTTAATTGTAGTTATTGTATCTTACAGGCTTATCTTAATCAGCCATTTATAATTATAAACATTGATATTGAGAATATATTTTTTCATCTTGATAAAATATTAAAAAAAAATAAAGATAAAATTTATAGAATAGGAACTGGTGAGCTTGGTGATTCTCTTGTATATGATTATCTTACAGATTTCTCAATTGATTTTATAGATTTTTTTTCAAATTATAAGAATGTAATATTTGAGTTTAAGACAAAGACAGATAATATTAATAATCTTTTGAAAAAGAGTAATAACTCAAATATTGTAGTGGGTTTTTCGCTTAATCCTCAATCTATTATTGAGAGAGAGGAGACTAAAGCCTCTTCTCTTTTGGATAGGCTAAATAGTGCAAAGATTTTGGCAGATTCTGGATATAAGATAGCAATTCATTTTGATCCGATCATTCATATTAATAACTGGGAAAATGAATATAAATCTTTAATAGATGAGATATTTAAATATATTAAGCCAGAAAATATAGTATGGTGGAGTCTTGGGACATTCAGATATACCCCTGATTTAAAAAATATGATAGAGTATAACTATTATGATTCTAAAATATTATCAGAAGAATTCAGAGAGTGTAAGGATAAAAAATTTAGATATTTTAAACCAATAAGAGAGAAAATATATAATACAGTAAATAATCATATATTAAATTATGATACTAAAATTCCACTCTATCTCTGTATGGAAAGCCCAGAGGTCTGGAAAAACATAATATCTTTAGAGCAACAAAAGAATCTTAAGATACTTTTTTAAATCTCAATCTTTAATAATATATCTTTTATTTTTAAAAAGGCATCCTTTAAAGCGATAAAATTTTCACTAATTTGATCAATATCATAGTTTTTTGCATTAATCTCAATCTTTAACGCTATATCCCCTAATTGCTTGGCACTCATATTGTAAGCCTGTCCTTTTATTGAGTGCGCATTGAATTTTATTTTTTCATAATCTTTAATTTCAATTGCATCTTTGAGTAGATCTATTTTTTCTATGGCACTTTTAAGAAATATATCAATTACTTCTTTTATCACCTCTTTTTCGTTCATATATCTTTCAAAAAGTTCTTCTTTATTAAAGATAGAAATTGTGTTCATAGATATTCTCCAATTATATATTAGAGATTAAAATCTTAAATTAATTATAATAAGAATTTAATAAAAAAGCAAGAAAGTAGGGTAAAAAATAGAAATAATTTTTTAAAAAATTTTATATAAAAATTTTTAAAAAAAATATTTGACAGAAATTTTAAAATATTTTAGAATTTATAAAACATTTCTCTTATAACTGGGGGCGGGGAGTATGGAAATTTTAATTATCTTTTTATCAATCTTTTTTTCGGTGACTATTTGTCTTTTCTTTAGAGCACTTGATAAGAATAATAGAAGTTTTGAAAAGATAGCAAAACTCGGTAAAACCATAAAAGAAGAATTGTCCTATTTTGCTAATGAAAAGATGGAGATGTTAAAGGATTATGAGACAAATATAGATGTTTCTTTTCAAAAAGGTGGGGCATTACTCGCTACTCTTGAAAAATCTATTAATGAGCTTGAGAATAAATATGCAGAAATAGAAAAGGAGAAGGAAAAAATCTCTCTTTTCTATCAAAAAATAGACATGATAGATAAGGAGATCTCTTTAATAAGTAATCAGGTTAAAGAGATAAGTGAGGCTGAAGAGGTTATTGAAGATGTTAGTTCAAAGGTTGTTAATTTTAAAAAGGATCTTGCTATTATTGAGAGGGATATAAATAGAATTACAGAAGAACTTAAGAAAGAAAATTATACTCAATTAAAAAATGTGACTGATAAGGTTTTAAATGAGACAGAGGCTGATATTAACACTTTAAAAAATAAAATTTTTGACATTAAAGAAGAGATAAATATTACAAGAACAGACATGCTTAACAATATAAAAGAGGCAAATAAAGAGTTAAAAGATGAACTTGATGAGACAAAGAGAAAATTGGTAGAGTTTTCAGAAGAGCAAGATAGATTCTTCACTGATAATATTATTAAGTTAAATAGTGATGTTGAAAGAATAGAAAATACAGTTACAAGATTAAAAGAAAATTTCATAACTGACGTTGTTTCAGAACTTAAACAGCTTGATGCAGAGATTAAGACTGTGATTAAAAATGCCAATGAAGAGAAAACTATTTTAGAAAGTAATATTGAAGATATCATAATCTCAAAGATGGAGGAGTTTAGAAATAGTATAGATAATATTGCCAAAAATAGCCAGAACATAAAAGAGGAGTTTATTAATGATATATTAAAATCTAGCAATGAGAAAAAGGATGAGATTAAGTCTTTTTATGAAAATATCTTGAAGGATATAGATAATTACAATAACAAGTTATCACTCTCCTTTGAAGAGAGATTTAAGAAGGGGATATCTGATTTTGAAAATAAGTTTTCTAATATTGAAAATAGATTTTCTAAAATAGAGAAAGAGACAGAAAAGAAAATTTTTGAGTTTGAGTCTCTAATAGATTCAAAGAGCGATAAACTTCATAAGATTATGAATGATGTTAATAATAGGATAAATGTCAAGATTAATGATTTTGAGGAACATCTTAAAAAGGCAACAGAGAGAGGCTTAAAATTTGAGAATGCAATATTTACAAAAATAAAAGATAATATAAGACTCTTTAATGAACAGATATCAAAAGAGATAGCAAGTATTTCTGATAGTGTTAATGAAAATAAACTTTTTTATAAAACAGAACTTGATAAAATAATGGAAAATGTTAAATCCCTTGACAATATTGTATCTTCAATATCAGAGGATAGTGAAATAAAAATCTCTTCAATAGAAAAAAATATTAATGAATTAAAAGAGAGATATAATAAAGAACTTTCTGATTTTAATTTAAGCATAAATGAGATTATTGGTGATTTAAAGAGATATTTTGAAGAACAAAAGAGAACCACTCTTTTAGAGATAGATAGTAAGATAGAAAATATAGTTAAAGATGCAGATACAAGGGCTGATAATCTTTATTCAAAATATAAGTCTGTTTATTCAGAGATAGAGAATAAACTCATAACAGTTAAGAATGAAATAGATGGTAATGCAAGAAGGATAGAAGAGGAGATTAATATTAATGCAAGGGATCTGGAAGAGAGGTTGATTAAGATCCAGAATGGTATAACTAATAAATTATATGAGAAGTTTAATTTAATAAAAGAAGAGTTATTCAATATTCAGGATAAATTGAGTGAAGAGATTAAAAATGAGATCTTTAATAAGAATAGTGAATACCAGAAAGATCTTGTTAATATAAAAGAATCTATATCTTCTTTTATTAATGATATAGATAATAAATTTAATAATATATATTCTCATTATAATGAAAAGGTAAATGAGATTGAGGCTAAAATTGATTTTAGAATAAACACATTAAACGATAAGGCGAATATTCTTGAGAATCAATACAATGAGAAACTTACAAAAATTATAGAAGAAAATTTTAGTAAATATGAAGACTTTTCAGAAAAGTTTAATTCTTTAAAAGTTAAAATAGAGGAAATAAATAATTCTCTTGATACTTTTGTTACAGAAAAGATAGAGAATGGTAAAAATTCTATTGAGACAATTTATAAAGAGGGATTACTAAAATTACAGGAGTTTAGTAATACTTTTAATGAAGAGTCTAATAAGATTGTGAATAATCATAGGGATGAATTAAATAAAGTAAGAAACACAATAAGAATTATAGAGGGGAAATATAATGAAAGATTATCTAATAAATTTGATGAGATGGATAAAAAGTTAATCGGTAAATTAAAGGATGCCAATGAGGTAATAGAGAAGATAAATGAGATTAAAGATAAATACAATAGTGAAGTTGTTAAATATTCTGCAAATTTTAAAGAGATAGAAGAGGATTTTCAGAGTAGACTCAATAAACTTGAAGAGCAGTTAAAGTTGAATGCTCAAAAAATTTTAGAGACAAGAAATTTAGAATTGGACTCTCTCTCATATAGATACAATGAAATTTCTGAAAAGATTGATAATCTAAAAATAAATTTTGATGATATAATTAAGGCAAGAGTCGAAGAGGGTAAAGAATTTTTAAATGCTCTTTTTGAAAATGGAAAAGACTCATTGAAAGAGATCTATAGTAAAGTTGAAAAAGAGACTGGAAATAAGATTGAAGAGATTAATAAGGATCTATCAAGGATAAGGGAGTCTATTGATAATATTGAGGAAAGATATTCAGAATATGTATCCCAGAAGATATCTGGTGTTGATGAGAAACTTGCTGTGAAGATGTCTGCTATTGACAATTATTATCAGAATCATATTGATTCATTGAGAGAGAAGATCACTAACCTTGAGGATGAGTATAAAGTAAGAATAGCAACAATTGAAAAAGAGTATAAGGATAAATGTAATGCTATTTTTGAGGAAAATATAAATAAAATAGAAGAGGTTACTAATAATTATAATATTCTTAATAATAACATTTCTTTTATCACATCTGATTTATTTAATGAGATTAAATCAAAGATAGAGAGTAGTAAAGAGGAATTTGCAAGGCTTTATGAACAAGGCAAAGATAAATTTATTTCTGATTTTAAAGAGATAGAAAAAGCGTCTTTATCACATATTACTACTATTAAAAATGATGTCTTAAAATTAAAGGATTTTGTTAAGGCATTTGAAAACAACTGGAGTCAAAAATTTGATGATAAACTTAAAGTTGCTGATAGTAAAATTTTAGAGAAGTTGGTAGAGATTGAGAGAGATTATAAAGAAAAAATTAATAATATAATGGCTGATAAGAATAGAGAGATAAATGGTTTTAGTTCAAGGCTTGCTGAAATTTCAAAAGAGATAGAGAATATAAGTCTTAAAATAGAAGAGGATATTACTTTAAAATTAAAGGATGGCAATAAGGAGATAGAAACTCTTTTTGAAAAGGGTAGAGATCAACTTGTAAGAGATTATAAAGATCTTGAAAATGAAACAATAAAGAATATAAATGGCTATAAGTCTGAATTAATGAAGATCAAGCAGGTCATAGCCCAGATTGATGAGAGAGTAAAAGAAAAACTTAACACTAAATTTGATGCAATAGATATAAGGCTTGAAGATAAGTTGAATGAAATGAGAGAAGAATATAAAGAGTATCTTAATGAGTGTAATTCAAGATTTTCAAATATTGAGAATGATTATAAATTGAGATTTGAAGAGATTTTTAGTCTTTATAATGAGAGAAATGAGAAGGCACTCGAAAGAAATATTGAAAAACTTAATAAATTTAGTGAGAGATTTAATGCTATCAATGAGGAATTTAATCAATTAAAAAATTCTATTGATTCTGAATTGAGTAAAAAAATTGAAGAGGGTAGAACAGTATTTAATACCATACTGGATAATTTTAAAAATAATTTAAGTGAAGAGGCAAAGAGACTTGAATCTGAGCATTTTAACAAGATAGAGGAATACAGAAAAAATCTTATTGATATAAATAATAATATTGATATTTTTGATAAGAAATTCAATCAATTTTTCAATGAAAGAATATCTGATCTTGATGGTAAAATTAGAGAAAGATTCATTGAGATTGAAAATGAGTATAATAAAAATCTTTTGAAATTAAAAGAAAATATTACTCTAATGGAGATTAAATTTGGGGATAAGGTAAAAGAGTTGACTGATTTTTATAAGAATGCTGGTGAAGAGATGTTAAAAGATAATAACGAAAAGTTAAATCTTTTTGCCGTTAGATTGAGCGATGTTGATAGGGATATCTCCTTAATGAAAAAGACAATTGAAGAGAGTATTAATGGCTTAAAAGAAAATGTTCAAACCATAAATAGTGAAATTGAAAATGTAATAAAAGAAAAGGTTGGATATTTTGATAATGCTATAAATGGTGGAATCAATGAGGTTAGAGAGTCAATTACTAACTTAAATGATCAGATTGAAGACCTAAATTATAGGATAGAAGATATCTTGAATACAAAGAGTCTTTCTATTAGTAAAGAGATTGAGGATAGAATTGCGAAATTCAATTCAAACTTTGATCTTTCAATAGGAAAATTAAATGAGAGAATTGAAAACATAGAGAATGATTTTAGAACAAATATTGAGCAGATATTCAGTGAATATGGTAATAGATTTTCATCTTTTGAATCTAAATTTATAGACTTGAATAATAGTATTGCAAATATAAAAAATAACCTTACAGAGGATTTTACTGCCCATATAGAGGGGGAGAGAATAAGGATAGAATCTCTTATACAGGAGAGAAATACAAAACTTCTTGAAAATTATAAGAGTCTTGAGAATGAGATATTATCAAGAATAGAAAATTACAAGAGAGAATTGAGTAATTTTGAGACAGAACTTGCAGGAGTTGACAAAAAATTTGATGAGCATGTAGAAAATGAAATATCAAGAATAGAATCTCTTATACAGGAGAGAAATACAAAACTTCTTGAAAATTATAAGAGTCTTGAGAATGAGATATTATCAAGAATAGAAAATTACAAGAGAGAATTGAGTAATTTTGAGACAGAACTTGCAGGAGTTGACAAAAAATTTGATGA
>ERZ795060.1305-NODE-1305-length-29766-cov-6.079028_pt1 | contig 29766 bp, 31 predicted proteins | sample MGYA00375144_ERZ795060 | MGnify/ENA primary metagenome ERZ795060 (study PRJEB30189, sample SAMN05720157) | activated sludge metagenome | isolation source: anaerobic digester from wastewater treatment plant | place: Japan | collected 2015-05-15 ...
TAAATAAATTAAAACAGCACATCCTGAATGAAGAAGTATATTAAGTAAGTGATAGTTAATTGGGAATATACCAGAAATTTTGTAAATAATAGAATAAACAATTAACTGGATTGGTCTGTAAAAAGTTGATTTTTCCCCAACTCCTTCCGTCAAATTTTTAGTGAAAAAAAATCTGAAAAATCTGAAACTTTTTATAAAGGGATTTTCAACTATAAGTCGTAAATCGTCAAAAATAAAAGGATTTAAAATAGAATTCAGATATACAAGAAAAACAGTAAGAAAAATGATTATTTTTGTTTTATTTTTCATAATCTGTAATATATATTTTCTTTTCCATTTTTTTAAGAAAATTTCTCAATGTATTGGTCGTAACTTCATGGAAAAAACTTTTTGCTTCTGAAAATTTAAATTTTTCAGGCATATTATTAAATTTTTTAATTAAATACTCATCCGTAATCGCTCTTAAAGTATAATATTCAGATGTCTTTTCTTTTATTTCAATATGTGGTTTTTCTTGTATTTTATTTATGATATTTAAAAAAAATCTTAAAATCCATAATTCTGCAAGTTTTCTGTTTCCTGTAAATATGATTTTTAAATTCGGGTGAAATGAATAAATTTCAGAAATTGCTCTTGCACAGAATTCTACTTTATAAAATTTTATTTTTTGTGGTTTAAAAAAGTCAGAATAATTTGCTTCAATAATAAGAGCATTATTTTTATAATTTTCCAGTTCACTTAAAAATTGATGAAAAATGTGTATGTTTGAAATTGAATCAAGGAAGTTATCAAAGGTTTTCCTTTCAACAACAGCGATAATGTTTCTATTTCCATCCATTAAAGCATAATCTCCACATGGTAAAATCGCCCTTTCTATATTTGCATTTTGAAATTTGTAAGGATATCTTTCGTTTTTATCTATTATTATGTTTAACTCTGTTTTTATATATGGAAGCAAACCTCTTTTCGGTTTTCTTTCTTTCAGTGCTTTTGATGTACTCCAGAAAATCTGTTCATATTCTCCTTCTTTTTCTTTATATTTTTTCTTTAAGAACAAAAATTCACACCTTTTATTACTTTTTCTATTCAAAATAACCACCATTCTTTCTCCATATTTTCTCAAAGATAATATTTCAACTCTTTCAATTATTTCTTCATCTTCCTTTATTTCATTATCTCTATAACAGAAGATATTTTTAACACCTGGCCATTTATCCTGAACTAATAAAGAAAGGATGATTTCTTCTCTTTCTCTGATAAGCAATCTATAAGGGAATTTTACTGAATCTGTTTTTGTAATTATCCATTCCATATTATATTATTATAAGTGAAATTAAAAAAATGAAAAACTTACTTTTGATTTTAAAAGGTGTTTCTGGAATTTTTTTTCAATCAATTATTTTAAGAGAGATTTTTTCAAGTTTTTTTGGTAATGAACTTTCCTTCAGTATTGTAATTTCTTTTTATCTTTCAGGTGGAGCAATTGGAAGTTATTTGTTAAGGAAAAATAGAAATCACAGCAGAAACTATATACTTTTCACATTTTTTGAAATTTTTTTTCTGATTTTTTTTCTGATTTTTTTAAGAATTTTTTCAAATATTCAGAGAATTTTTTATATATCAAATTTAAGATTTTTTATTTTTTCTTTTTTCCTTTCTTTTTTTTCAGGATTTTTTGAAGGAGCGAGATTTATACTTTTATCCTTTCTCTATAAAGAAGAAAAAAGTTCGGGTAAAGTTTATGGACTTGAAGGACTTGGTTTTTTAATTGGTGGACTACTTTTTTCTTTTCTTTTGTTTTTCAAAATTAACATATTTTTCTTATTTTTTCTTTCATTAATTTTAAGTTTTTTAACTATCTTTTATTTTGAAAAAAATTATATGTACCTTTCAATTTTTATTATTTTTCTTTTTCTTCTACCATTTTCAAAAAAACTTGATTTTAAAACAAACTCATTGAAATATAAGGGTTTTAAAGTGGTTGAGGTTAAGGACACAAATTATAATAAACTCACAGTTTTAAATAAAGGGAATCAGTATATTCTTTTATCAAATGGTTTTCAGGAATTTACAAGTCAACCAGATTGTTTTTCAATTAAAAATATTGCTTTTTTCTCACTTGCTTTTTCAGAAAAAATAGAAAAAGTTGGGATTTATGGAAGTCCTGAAATTCTTGATGAGATTAAGAAATATGATGTTTCAGAGATTTATTTTTTTGAAATAGATAAAGAAAAAACAAATCTGATTAAAAATTATTTTTTAAAGGACTTAAAAAATATAATTTTTGTAAATAAAGATTTAAATAAATTTCTAAAAGAGAAAAAAATAACTTTTGATGCTTTTATAATAACAAATTCTCAACCAATGAACCTCAGAGATAATTATTTTCTCACAGATGAGTTTTTCAGAAAGATTAGAGAGTTTACTCAAAATCTTATTATTGTTCTTCCAGGTTCATATGATTATCTTGGAAAGGGACTCTTAATTCTTCATTCTTCAATTTATAAAACAGCGAAAAAGTATTTTAAATATGATATTGTTGCTTTTACCTATCCAATGATTGCTGTTTTCTCAAATGGAAATTTAAAATTGAATAAAAATTTTACTTTTGATAGACAATTTTTCAATGACGAATATCTCAAATTTGTCCTTGATGAAAACAAAAAAAATTATTATCTGGAAAATATTTTAAGTTTTAAAACAGATTTAAATACTCTATCAAATCAATTCTGCTTATTCTCATCCCTATCTCATTACTTTTCGCAGACATCACAAAAAGTAGGAAGAATTATCAGTAATATTTTTTTCAAAATTTATAGTTTAAGAAATTCTATGCTTCTTTTATCTTTATCTTTATTCTTAATTTCCCTTTTGCCTTTTACTTCTACCTTTTCAGCGATTGTTTTTACAAATGGTTTCTCCTGCCTCACATTTGAGATTATTTTTATCTTTCTTTTTCAGATATATTATGGTTTTGTTTATGGTTTTATAAGTGGAATAATTGGAATTTTTATGGCAGGTATTTCTCTTGGAAGTTTACTTTCTGTTTTCAAAATTCATATTAGAAGAATAATTTACTATACAGAGATTTTTCATTTTTTATTTTATTTTTTATCTGTTATCCTGATTGAAAATGGGATTTTATCCTTGTTTTTAATTTTCTTTTCAGGATTTTTAACTGGTTGGGAATTTGGTATAGTTTCATATTTAATCAAAAAAGAAAGTATTGTGGATACGACAGGAAAACTTTATTCAATTGATTTATTGGGTGCTTTATTTTCTTCTTTATTTTTACCTCTTTTTTTAATCCCTGCTTTTGGTATTTCTGGATGTTTATGGTTAATCGTTCTTTTAAAATTCTCAAATTTATTCAGATTATTTTTAAAAAGAGGGGTATAGTTCGGAAGAATTGAAACTTTACACTGAGATATAACATCTGTATAATTATAGAAGAAAAGGAGGAAATAAAAATGGCTAATAGAATAAAAACATACTTTTTATTAGGTATCTTAACCGTTATTCTTGTCTGGATTGGTGGTTTTTTCGGAAGGGAAGGACTTATAATTGCTCTGATTTTTGCTTTTTTTCTTAACTGGTTTTCTTATTTTTTCAGCGATAAAATTGTTCTTGCAATGTATAGAGCAAGAGAAATAAAAGAAAATGAAGAACCATATTTACATTCTTTAGTTGCACAACTTGCTCAAACAGCAGGGATTCCAAAACCAAAAGTTTACATCATAAATTCATCAACTCCAAATGCTTTTGCAACAGGAAGAAATCCAGGTAATGCAGTAGTTGCTTTAACAACAGGAATAATGGAACTTCTTGATGAAAATGAACTGAAAGGAGTTATTTCACATGAATTAACACATATAAAAAACAGAGATATACTTGTTGCAACAGTGGCAGCAACTATAGCAGGAGCAATAACTTTTCTTGCGAGGATGCTTCAATATATGGCATTTTTTGGTTCAATGGATAGTGATGACAGAAGGGGAGGGAATATTTTTACACTTTTTGCCCTTTTGCTTTTTGCAGTTTTAGCACCAATTGCTGCTTTAATAATTCAACTTGCAATTTCCCGCTCAAGAGAATATCTTGCAGATGAAGGTGGAGCAAAAATTTCAGGTAATCCTTTATATCTTGCAAATGCTTTAAGGAAATTGTCTTATGGAGTAAAAAGAAATCCAATGAGGACAGCAAACCCTGCAACAAGTCATCTTTTTATTGTTAATCCTTTTTCTGGAAGTAATTTATTTGCTCTATTTTCAACACATCCACCTATAGAGGAAAGAATTAAACGACTTGAAAGAATGGTATTTTAATGGATAGAGAAAAGATAAAAAAATTACTGATTGATTTCAAAGAGGGAAAAATCACAGAAGAAAAATTTATAGAAAAATTAAAATATTTTCCCTATCTGGATATAAATTTTGCAAAAATTGATACCCACAGGTCTTTAAAATTTGGTTTTCCAGAAGTTGTTTTTGGACAGAATAAGTCATACCAGCACCTTAAAGAGATTATTTCAAAAATAAAGAAAATTCATTCAAATGTTATTATTACAAGGGTTGAAGAAAAAATAGCAAATAAACTGAAAAAGGATTTTCCAGAGATTATTTATTTTAAAGAAGCAAAAATTTTAACATTTAAGAAGGAAAAAAGAAAAAAAGATGGTTATGTTTGTGTTGTTACTGCTGGAACTGCTGATATACCAGTTGCTGAAGAATCAGCAATCACCCTTGAAATTCTTGGAATAAAAACTGAAAGAATTTATGATGCAGGAGTTGCAGGACTTCACAGATTACTTGATAAAATTGAGATTTTAAACAAAGCAAGATGTCTCATAGTTGTTGCAGGAATGGAAGGTGCTCTACCGAGTGTAGTTGGAGGGCTTGTTGGAAAACCTGTTGTTGCAGTCCCTACTTCAGTTGGATATGGAATAAATTTAAATGGAATTGCTCCGCTTTTGACAATGCTTAACAGTTGTTCACCAAATGTGGTTGTTGTTAATATAAATAATGGTTTCGGTGCCGCTTTTTTTACTTATCTATCCTTCTTTTTAAATAAATAGTATGTTGTAATTTCCCCCCTTGTTTTTTCAATAATCCCTCTTGCATAATCAATCTGTCTTCTTAACGACCTTGTAATTGCATCAGGATACTGAAAATTTAAAATGAAATAGTAAATATCATCCATAATATTTAAGTAATCCTCAATATCCATAACTTTTCTTTTTCTCATTCTATCAAGAATATATCTTCTTATTTCTCCAAGTGATTCACAAACTCCGTGAAGATAACTGATTGGGTCAAAATCATTCATTTCAGGTATATTTTTTCTAACTATGATTTCATATGTTGCTATTGCTTCAACTACCTCTTTTTCTGCCTGATGTAAAAAACCCTGATAATAAATTTCAGGATATTTTTTTAATTTCTTTTTTATCTCTTTCAATTTTTTAATACAATTTTCAAGTTCTCTTTTTGAATTTTTTAAATCCTCCTGATGTATTCTTTTTATAGAGGATGTTGCCATTCTTGTAATTTCTCTTAAAACTTTTATTGATTCTTCTCTAATTCTATCTTCCTCTTCAAGAAATTTTAGTATCTTATCTTTTAAATTCTTTAATTTTTTTTCCATAAAAGTTTTTTAGTTCTTTCTCTATTTCAAGTTTTAATCTGTAATTTATATCTTTTTCTTTTTTTACAGTTTCTTTTTTTACAGTTTCTTTTTTTTCGTATGGATAAACTATTTCAAGGAATGCATCTACTTTTAAAAACTTACTTCCAATTATTTTTGAAAATTCCTGGATTTCTCTATCATCCGAGACAACCTGAATCTGAGTTTTATTTTTTTTGTTCTCAAGTATTTTCCTTATTTTTTCGTCTGCAGTTATTTCATTTGAAAAAATAATTTTTATTCTTCTTTTTTGATAAAAAGAAATACTTGGTGACTTTCCATCAAAAACGACTGTGATTTCAACGGAGGGATGTTTTTTTTTATATCTTTCAAGTATATCTATTAAGAATCCCTGGGCCCCTTCAATTCCATATTTCTCATACTTTTTTATAAAACTTGTTTTTATAACATTAAATCCATCAACTATATATTCCATCAAACCAGAAAATCCTCCTTAATTGCTTTTATACACTTTTCACATAAGTCCGGAAAATCTTTATTTTCACCAACTTCTGGAAAATAAACCCAGCATCTCTGACATTTTTTATTATTTGTTTTTTCAACTTTTAAGTTTAAATTTTCTCCATTTGTAATTTCAACTTCGGAAACAATAAAGAGGGTTTGTAACTTATAAAATGATTTTAAAAATTCAGATGTATCTTTATCACATTCTATTATTACTTTTGCTTCAAGTGAACTTCCAATAATTTTTTCTTCTCTTTTTTCTTCAAGTTTTTTAAGAACCATTTTTCTAATTTCAAAAAATTTATCCCACCTATCAAGTAAGTTTTTATCTTCTTCCTCTATTTCCGGCCATTCTTCTAGGAAAATACTTTCTTTCTTATCATATGGAATGAACTGATATGCCTCTTCTGCAGTAAATGAAAGGATAGGAGCAATAAGAATAAGTAAATTAATAAGGATTTTGCTTAAAACTGTTTGTGCTGCTTTTCTTTCTACTGAATTTCTTGGGTATGTATAAAGTCGGTCTTTGAGATAATCAAGATAAAAAGATGATAGATTAATGTTACAGAAATTATAAATTTCTTCAAAAACCTTGTGAAAAGCAAAGTTTTCATAATTTTCCGTAATTTTTTTTATCACAACTTTCAATTTTTCAATTGCCCATTTATCAACTTCAAGGAGATTTTCATAAGGTATTTCATTCTCTTTTTTATAATCATTTAAATTACCAAGTAGAAATCTTATTGTATTTCTTATAATCCTGTATCCATTTACTACATTTTTAACTATCTCATCAGAAATTCTTATATCTTCCTGATAATTTTCAGATATGCTCCATAAACGAAGTATTTCTGCTCCGTATTTTTTAATTATTTCATCAGGCGTTATAACATTCCCAAGCGACTTTGACATTTTTCTTCCGCTTCCATCTACTACAAATCCATGTGTTAGAACTGTTTTATAAGGGGGATGACCGAAAATTCCACATGAAGTGATTAAAGAGGTCTGAAACCATCCTCTGTGCTGGTCTGAACCTTCAAGATATAAATCACTTGGCCATATCAAACCATTTTCTTCTTTTAAAACTGCAAGGTGACTTACTCCTGAATCAAACCATACATCAAGTATATCCATCTCCTTTTTAAATTTTTCCCCAGAACAATAAGGACATTTAAATCCTGCAGGTAAAAGTTCTTCATTATTTTTTTCAATCCATACATTAGAACCAAATTTTTTAACCAGATCACATATCCTTTCCAGAATTTCCTCTGTCAATATATCTTTTCCGCAACTTTCACAATAAAATACTGGAATAAATACACCCCATAATCTCTGTCTTGATAAACACCAGTCAGGTCTTTGTGAAACCATAGAACCAATTCTATTTATCCCTTCCGGGGGAAACCATTTTACCTTATTTATCTCCTCAAGCATCCTTTTTCTCAAATCATTATGATCAATTTTTAAAAACCACTGCTTTGTACTTCTATAAATGACAGGGTTTTTACATCTCCAGCAATGTGGATATGAATGCAGAATTTCTCCACTTGATATAAGACTTCCCTCTTTTTTTAATTTTTCTATTATCAATTTATCTGCTTTAAAAACATTTATTCCTTTAAATTCACTCACCTCATCAGTAAATTCTCCCTTTTCATTTACAGGAGATATAACTTCAAGTCCATTCTTAATTCCTGCATAATAATCCTCTTCTCCATGCCCAGGTGCTGTATGAACACAACCTGTTCCTTCTTCTCCAGAAACAAATCCAGCAAGAATTACCCTTGATTTTCTATCAATAACAGGATTTTTGCAGATTATTCCTTCAAGTTCTTTCCCATTGAATTCTTTTAAAATTTTTAATTCTTTACCAATTATTTTAAAAACATCTTCTTTCCTTTTTTCTGCTATTATTAACCTTTCATTTTCATTATCAACAAGAATATATTTAAAGTCGGGATGAAGGGCAATTCCAGTATTTCCCGGTAATGTCCATGGAGTTGTTGTCCAGATTAAAAAGTATGAATTTTCTCCTAATTTTTTTCCTTTATCCTCAATTATCTTAAATTTTACAAATATTGAGGGTGATTTTTTTTCAGAATATTCAATTTCTGCATCTGCAAGTGCTGTTTCACAGGTAATACACCAGTAAATTGGCTTATATGTTTTATAAATATATCCGGAAAGATAGAGTTTGCCAAATGCTCTTATAATATCACTTTCATATTCAGGATACATTGTTAAATAAGGTTTTTCCCATTCTGCAAATACTCCAAGTCGTTTAAATTCCTCTTTTTGAATATTATAAAATTTTCTTGCATAATCTTCTGCCTTTTTTCTTAAATCAAGTATGTCAACCTCATTTTTCTTTTTTCCTATCTCCTTAAAAACTTGATGTTCTATTGGCATACCATGACAGTCCCATCCCGGCTTAAAAGGAGTATAAAAACCGCTTAATGATTTATATTTAACAACTATATCCTTTAAAATTTTATTTAATGCAGTACCAAGATGTATATGTCCATTTGCATAAGGAGGTCCATCATGAAGTATATAGGGTTTTTTTTCTCTATTTTTTTCAAGCATTTTTTTATAAATATCTATTTTCTCCCATAATTTTAACATCTCTGGTTCTCTTTGACTTAAATTTGCCTTCATAGGAAAATCTGTTTTTGGTAGATAAACTGTCTTTGAATAATCCATCTTATTCTCCTTTGATTTTCTTTACAAGTTTTGCCACTCTTTTCCCTAGTTCCTTACAATCCTTTTTAACTTTATCATTTGGTTTTCCAATAGAAACAGGTCCATAATGGTCTGATTTTGTAGTTCCCTGAACAATCATACCATGAATAAGCATCATCTGTATTATGCCCATAATTGTTGTTTCATTTCCTCCACCAATATGAGCAGAAGATGTGAAAGCCCCTCCTACTTTTCCTTCAAGAGAACCATAAAATTTAACAGAATCATCAAAAAGTTTTTTTATTTCAGCAGAAGGAAGTCCAAAATATGTAGGTGAACCAACTATTATTCCATCTGCATCAAGTAAATCATCACAGTCAGTTTTTTCAACTGGTTTTAATACAACATCAACTCCTTCTTCTTTAACTCCTTCTGCAACACTTTTAGCCATTTCTTCTGTATTACCTGTTCTTGAATGATAAATAATTAAAACTTTTCCCATATTTTTTCTCCTTGAAAATATATTTATTTAATCTATAACTTTCAATCATTATTGTCAAATTTTAAAATAAGTTACAGTAATGGTTTTTGAATTTAACAAATTTTTTACTTGACAAATAAAAAAAATAAAGGTAATATAAAAATGATGAATATAAAAAAGGGTAGAAGAATTTTGTGGGTAGATACAGAAATACAATTAAGGTTTGTTATTTTTACAATTATTACTCTTGCCATTTCATGTTTTATTATAAGCAGTATAACTTTCAGTAATATCTGGGTTGATATTTCTGAAAAACTTTTAAAAATTGCAGATGTTAAAGAATTATATTCAATTTCTGTAAAACAATTTATACTTTTGAATTTTGCTCTTATTATCTTGCTTGCTATACTTGCTACTCTTGGTATGATAATTCTTTCTCATAAAGTAGCAGGACCTGCTTACAGAATAACAAAAATACTGAAAGAGTTGCAGGAAGGGAAATTCCCAGAATTTAAATTAAGAAGAGGAGATACTTTAACTTCAATAATTGAGGAACTTGAAAAATTTTCAAATCAATATAAAGAACTAAGTGAAGCAGCAATAAATGTGATAGAGACGTGGAAAAACACAGAGGTTAAGGATATAAGTTTAAATATTGCTCTGAAAGAACTTGAAAGTAAAGTATCACATATTTCTACTAATAAGGAGGTGAAAAATGAAAAAAGGATTTAGTTTAATTGAAACATTAATTTTAATTTTTATTGGTATAAGTGTTTTGATTTTAATAGTTGGTGTAATTTCAAATTCAAGAGAATTTGCAAGAACTATGGGATGTGTGAATAATATGAAAAATATCGCTCAGGCAATTGAGGGTTATCAGGTTGACTGGAAAGAAACACCTGTTACTTTAAGTTCTTTAATGCCTGCTTATATTCAGAATCCCAATGTATTTCATTGTCCAAGTGATAGAGAAAAAGGCGATAGTTATTCAAAATTTTATGTTGGAAGGTTTTTTGCAGAAGAGGACTCAAATAAAGTTTTTCTTGTTTGTCCAAGACATTTCGGTGGAAGAAGAACAGTTGCTGGATATCTTTCATATGCTGTTGAAATTGGGAAAACTAAAAGTGTCAAATGGTCTGGTATTGATGTTGAATTCGGGAAAACTTATATTGGTGGAAATTTAAAATTTGAAGATGGGACAGAAGTAAATGAAATAAGTGGAGAGATTGGAGTTCTTGGCTCTTTTACAAATCCAGAGAATAAAATTTATAGTATAATTTATGTTCCTGAAGGAGATGTTCCTGAAGGAGAAAAAACTTCATATAAAGTTGAGCATAAAGGAGATTCAAGATTTGAGGTTATTACTCCTGCTGTAATTGCAGGTGTTGAAGGTACAAAATTTAATGTTGTTAATTCATACTATTATAATAATGGAATACCCATAGATAATACCATAATTTCTGTTTTTGAAGGTGTTGTAAAAGTCAAAGAAAGAAATCAGGGAAGAACAGAAACAGTAAATACAGGAGAAGAAGTTTTAATTGAAACAAAAACTTATGGAACAAAACAGAAAGGAGTGCCAAGAAGACCACCAAAATCAGTGCCCCATGTAATTAAAAGGTTTGTTAAGTAATTTTTGATGAGATATATTTTAAAGTTCGTTTTTGCTTTTTTGGTTTTTATCTTTGTATTTTCTTTATATAAAAAAAATAAATTTGAAAAACTTGAATTTATAATTTATGACAGTCATATTAGAAATTCAACACTAAAGTATGATTTACCTTTGGTTATAATTGGAATTACAGGTGATTTTGAAAAAGAAATTGGAGAACCCTTTTCAAGAAAACACTATTCACAGATTTTAAAAATACTTAAAGAAGAAAAAGCAGAACTTGTTGTTTTTGATATATTTTTTCCCTCTTTTTCAGAGGATAAGAAGGAAGATGTAGAATTTTTAAATAGTATAAAGGAAAATGGAAGGGTTATTTTACCAGTATTTTCACCGATAAAACTTGAAAAAAGAGTTGAAGAATTTTATCTTGTTGAATCTTTAAGAGGAAGTGCTATTCAATTTGAAAGATATGCTTTTTCTCTTGGACACATAAATACTTTCCCTGATAAAGACCAGATAGTTAGAAGGTTTCCTGCTTATATAAAATATGGGGAAAAAATATATCCTCAGATTGGAATTGAGACATATAGAATAAAAAATAAAAGCACTTTTTTAAAGATATTAAATTCACTTCCACTTGATGAAAATAAGTGTTTTTATATAAGATATATTCCTCCAAATTTTATTGATAATTACTTCATTTCATTTTCTGATGTCCTTAAAAGAAAATATCCAGATGGTTTTTTCAATAAAAAAGTAGTTATTATAGGACAGACAATAGTTGGTGCAAAAAATGCAGATTTAATTCCTACACCTTTTGGAACACAGTTTGGGGTTTTTGTACAGGCAAGTGCAATAGGTACAAACCTTTCAGGTAAATACATTAAACACATCAATTCTGTTTTTTTTCTCTTTCTCTATGCTTTCTTTTTATCTTTAATTTTTTCGATTCGTAATATTTCTTTGAATACATTTAATACTCTTGGATTTACTGGGTTATGCTTTTTTTCTTCAAGATTTTTTCTTGATAAATATGGAATTTTTTTTGATGTTGTTCCATTTTTATTTTTTACGATTTTTTACTATCTTTCCTTCATTTTTTATTCATTATTTTCTACTTTAAAAAAACTATTTCAAAAAGAAGTAATTTTAAACCTTGTTAAAAAAACAGAAGAAGAATTTACTGAAATTTTGAATCCTATTGAATCATTTAAAAAAGAAGATATGTTTTTTCTTGGATTTGGAAGTGAAGATTTAATAGAAAAAACTCCAGCAATGGTATTAAAAACAATATTGATTGCTTCTGGAATAGAATGTGGATGTCTTGTTTCCTTTTATCATAATAAATTTGAAATAATTGCAAAAAAAGGAGAATTGATTGATAAGATAGATGTTGAAAAAATTTTGAAAAATGTAGAAAAGGCAAAAATAATAAATAAAATCAAAGATGAAAACATAAAAAATATGGCAATTGTTCCTATTTTATATTTTCCTGACTTTAAAGTTTTTGGTATTTTTATAAATAAAAAACCGACGGTTTTTTCAAAGACATCTAAATTTTCATATGAAGATATAAATCTTATTCAAACAATATCACTGCCCGGGATAATAGCAATTCAAAATTCTCAATTAAACCTCATTTTGAAAGATGCTCAACTTGAAACAATTTTTCGCCTTGCAATGTCAATTGAATATAGAGACAGAGAAACAGGAGCACATATTCACAGAGTGAGTGAATATGCTTATTTAATAGCAGAAAAACTTGGTTTCAAGAAAACTGAATGTACACTTATTAAAAATGCTATGCCTTTGCATGATATAGGAAAAATAGCAATTCCTGACAATATTCTTTTAAAACCGGGAATATTAACAAAAGAAGAAAGAAAAATAGTTGAAAAACATCCAATTATTGGAGCAAAAATGCTTGAGGGGTCAAAATCAATTGTTTTAAAAGCAGCAGAAGTAATTGCTTTATCTCATCATGAAAAATATGATGGCACAGGGTATCCGTATGGTTTATCAGGAAATAAAATTCCAATTTATGGAAGAATTGCTGCATTATCAGATGTTTTTGATGCTTTAACTTCTAAGAGAATATACAAGAGTTCTGTAAATGTAGAGAGAGCTTTTGAGATAATAAATGAAGAAAAGGGTAAATCTTTTGACCCAAAACTTGTTGAAATATTTGTCAATTCCAGAGATGAAATACTGGAAATACATAAAAAATATATAATTGAAGAAATAGAGGAAGAATTATGAAAAAAAACGAAATAAAAATTTATTATTATAAAAGTAGTGGCCCTGGGGGGCAGAGGAAAAATAAAAAATTAACCAGTGTTAAAGTACTTCATATTCCAACAGGAATGACTGCAAAAGGAACTGAATTTCGTTCTCAAGCAAAGAATAAGGAAATTGCTTTAAAACGTCTTGAAGAAAAACTTAATAAATTGAGAGAAAAGAAGAAAAAAAGAATAAAAACAGAAAAACCGTTATATGCCAAAATAAAACAGATTGAAGAAAAGAGAAAAAGAAGTGAAAAGAAGAAATTAAGGCAGAAAATAAAAGAATTTTAATTAACTTTACAGATATTTACCATAAGTTCTCGCAACTTCAATCATTTTAAATATATTTTCTTCAGGTGTATCTCTTCCGAGTTGGTCTCCTGTTGAAAGAATGAAACCACCATTTTCACCAGCATCATCTATCGCTTTTTTACAAACTTTTTCAATTTCTTCTGGTTTTGCAGTCAGCATAAAGGTTGTATTGATATTTCCCATTAAAGAAATTTTATCTCCATATTTCTTTTTTATCTCAGAAAGATAGCAGTCACCCATTGGAGGTTCTTCAAGTGGATTTATACAGTTTACAAGTGTTTCATTATAACACATATCAACAAGGTCTTTTTCCTTACCACAGCAATGAATCATAACAGGAATTTTTTCTTTATTTGCTATTTCAGATATAACTTTAATTGTTGGTAATGAATATTTTTTAAATAAAGAGGGTGAAGATAAAGTTATTGCACCTGAACCACCTGTAAGTATAAAATCTGGCTTTGCTTTTATAACATATTCTGTAAAATTTATTATGTCTTTATGCTGTATTTCTGCCCACTGGTCAAAAAGTTCAGGGTAGTCATAATAAGCATAAGTAAGTCCTAAGAGCCCTCCTTCAAAAGCACCCTGCCATATATGAAAACCTGGGGTTGGAATTCCGATACCGATAACTCCTTTATCTCCCAATTTATCTCTCATTTCTTTCAATTTTTTATCATCAAAACCTTTATAAGAGGTGTAATATGATGGTGAAAAATATTTAATTTTTTTAAAGTCCTCTTTAAAGTTTTTAATCATATGTTCTTTCACCCATGGAGGATTGTCTTTTGGATAAACAACAATTGTATGCAAAACTCCTTCAGGTGTATAATAGAAATATTCAACTTCCATTTTTCCATTGTCCCTGTAAATAATTCTACTTTCCTCTTTTATAACTTTTTCATATTTCATTTCAATACCACCATATATGAACCATCCATCAAATTTAAAATAAGAAAGTGCTTCAATGTATGCTTCCCATAAGGGTGGATTATCATAGAAATATATATCCCAGAAAGGTTTTCCTGTCAGTTTAGCAGGTATCATATTTGACATATCAGGAGCAACCGGTACCATATCAGGTTTTTTATTCCAGATTGCATATAACATCCTTTCTTTTGAAGTCATAATCCCTCCATATTTTAAATTTTCTTTTAAGGTATATTTTATCATTTTTGGAGAATTTAATCTTGACCAATTTCTAAAAACTAATATAATTTTTCAATAAAAGAGTCAAGGTTAATAAAAAAATTAAAAGTTTGAAAGAAGGAGGTAAAAATGGGCAAACTCAAGGAAGAATTAAGAAAAATTTATCATAGAAAGAGAGAAAAGGCATTAAAGCAATTAAAACTTCTTGAAGAGGGTAAAATTAGTTATGACCAACTTAATCGTCTTGCAAAAAAAATATTTTATAAAAGAATAAATGCAGGATACCAGTTCCCCAAAACTGTATTCTTTAAAAAAGTTGAAAATAAAGAAACCAGCAAAGGAGGGGTCGCATAGTGGACGAGTGCGCACGCTTGGAAAGCGTGTATCCGAGCAATCGGATCGTGGGTTCGAATCCCACCCCCTCCGCATTAAAAATGTGTCTTTCAAAGTAGATTTTTTAAGAAAAAAGGTATAATCTAAATAATGGAACTTATAAAAAAATTGAAGGATTATGTTTTAGAATATAAAAAAGATTTTGTTCTACTGATTATTATTGTTCTATTTAGAAATGGAATTGATTTAGCAAGACCTTACATTTCAAAAATAATAATTGATAAAGGGATAATACCAAAAAATCTATTAATTGTTAATCAGTGGGGTGGACTTCTTTTTTTTCTTTTTCTAATATATTCCCGGCTAATGGCTTTTGAGACAATTACAAGTAACAGAATACAACAGGGTGTTGTCTATAAATTAAGGAATAAAGTTTATCATAAACTCCAAAAGCTTTCATTAAGTTATTTCAATAAAGAAAAAAAGGGAGATGTTCTTTCAAAACTTATGTCTGATGTTGAACAATTACAGAGAATTATAACTGATGGATTCATAATTTTTCTTATGTCTATTTTTACATTTTTTGGAGCATTTTTTATCTTACTTAAATTGAATAAAGTTTTGACTTTATTGATGATGTTTCCAATAGGTGGAATTGGTTTTCTTGTATATGTTTTTACAGAAAAAGCACATAAAGGATATAGAGAAGTTAGAAAAATTAGAGGGGAACTTACATCTTCTCTTCAGGAAAATATATTCGGAATGAAAGAAATAAAAGCATATGCAAGAGAAAAACATCAACTTGCAAAATTTTCTTTTAAAGGCAGGAAGTTTTTTAAAATAAATCTTTATGTTGCTAAATTATGGGCTACTTATCAGAGTTGGATAATTTTTTTAAGTTCATTAGGATATTTGATAATTATCTGGTTTGGAAGTATAAAGGTGGTATCAGGAGAAATAAGTGTTGGAACTCTTGTTGCATATATAGGGTATCTTCATTTACTTTACACACCTGTTCATCAATTAAATCAGGTAAACCATATGATGCAGCATGCAAGGGCTGCTGGAGAAAGAATTTTTGAAATAATGGATGCATATTCAGATGTGAAGGACTCTCCAAATTCTATATTCCCTTCTACAAACTTGAAGGGAAAGGTGAAATTTGAAAATGTTTATTTTGCATATGAAGATGAAAAGTATGTTCTGAAAAATATATCTTTTGATGTTAAAGAAGGGGAAAAAATTGCTCTTGTTGGACCAAGTGGCGCAGGAAAATCTACTCTTGTAAGTTTAATTCCGAGATTTTATGATGTAAATAAAGGTTCAATTTATATAGATGATAAAAATATAAAAGATTACAAAATTTTTTATTTAAGGTCTCAAATAGGAATAGTTTTACAGGAGCCATTTATTTTCAGTGGAACAGTAATGGAAAATATTACTTTTGGGAAAAAAAATGTAAGTGAAAATGAGGTTATAGAAGCAGCAAAACTTGCAAATGCCCATGATTTTATTTCAAATTTACCTGATGGTTATGAAACGGATGTTGGAGATATGGGAAATTCTTTATCTGTAGGACAGAAACAAAGGATAGCAATTGCAAGAGTTTTTCTTAAAAATCCCTCCATATTAATCCTTGATGAGTTTACATCTTCACTTGATGCTGAATCTGAAAGTTTAATAATGGAAGCATTGCAGAGATTGATTGAAGGAAGAACTGTTTTTATAATTGCTCATAGATTGTCTCTTGTAAGGAATGTTGATAGAATTTTTGTTTTAAATGAAGGAGAGATTGTTGAAACAGGAAACCATCTTCAGTTATTAAAAGAAAAGGGATTGTATTATAAACTTTATAATCTTCAATATCCGCTGGAAAAAATAGAAAAAGAAATAAATGAATTGAGTAAAATAAAAATGGGTCTTTCACCTTAAAACCTCATTCATACTGCCTGTTCTATATCCTTCAAGGTCAACTGTTATGTATTTGTAACCAATCTTTTTCAATTTTTCAATTATTTTTTCTTTAAATTTTATCAATTTTTCAATTTCATTTTTATCTACCTCAATTCTTGCCAGTTCATTGTAATCTCTTATCCTCACAATTTTAAATCCAAGAGAATATAAAAATTTTTCTCCTTCATTTATTCTTTTCAATTTCTCTTCTGTTATTTTTTCTCCATAGGGTATCCTTGAAGCAAGACATGCCATCTGAGGTTTATTCCATGTTGGTAAATTTAATTCTTTTGACAATTCTCTTATATCTTTTTTTGTAAAACCGCATTCTTTTAAAGGAGAAATAACATTATAAATTTTTTTTGCTTTTTCTCCTGGCCTGTAGTCCTTCTCATCATCTTTGTTAGTCCCATCAATTATATATTTAAAATTCAAATTTTTTCTTATCTCTTCAATCTTTCCAAATAACTCTTTTTTGCACCAAAAGCATCTATCAGGAGGATTTTTTAAAAAATTTGAATCTTTAAATTCTTCAGTCTCAACTTCAATATATTTTATCCCATTTTCCTTACAAAAATTTACAGCAAATTTTCTTTCTTCATTAGGATATGTAGGAGATATACCAATAACTGCAATAACATTTTCTTTACCAAGTGTGTTTAAGGCGACATTGAGCAAAAAAGTACTGTCAACTCCGCCTGAATATGCAATAACAACCCTCTTTAATTTTTTAAGATAATCCTTAAGTTTTTTCAGTTTTTCTTCCATTATTCCTCAACTTCAACAACTTCTTTAACCTCTGGGACTCTATCTTTTATTATTGCCTCTATCCGCATTTTTAAAGTTATCTGTGAAAAAGGACAGCCCTTACATGTTCCAATCAATCTTACTTTAACAATTCCATCCTTTGCTTCAACAATTTCGCAATCTCCACCTTCTGCCTGTAAAAATTCTCTTACATCCTTAATTGAATTTTCAACCTTTTCTTTTAAATCCATTTTGCCTCCTTAACTGTTTTTTATTAACCAACCTTTTATCTCTTCTGCCTCTTTTAAATTTTTAATCTGCCATGCTGGTTGATAGACAATTTTTTTTGGTCCAAGTTCTTTATGAAAAACCTTAATTTCTTCAAAAGAGCGTGGATATATTACAACTGATTTTCCTGCTTTAATTATTTTTTTGAATAAATCAATCCAGTAAATATGGGGTTTATTACCTGCTCCTTCTACCCATTGTATAGCATTTAATTTTTTAATTGAAAGTAAATCATCAAGATGTTTTAAAGCACCCGGTCCATCAAGATGAAATATTGAATGGTCAAGAAAATCTGTCTCATATTCAATATAAGGAAGAGCAAATTTTCTGAACATTTCAGGAGAAATCATACATATAAAATCACATTGAATTGTACAGTATTTTTTTTCTGAATAAAAAGGTATCCAGCAAGTTGTTCCCCATTTTTTCATATCTGTTGAACTGTAAATTTCTGTATAAATGTCAATAAAAACGTCTTTTATTTCATCAAGGAGTTTTTTTATAAAATCAGGCCTTTCAATCAAATCAATACATAAATTTTCACTTCCTCTTATAGCCCTCAATAAATCAATATGTGTGTGAAAGTCAGGCATTTGTAATAAAAATTTGTCGTCCCCTCTTTCTGAAGCATATCTATAAAAACAAATAAATTTCTTATACCATTCACCATCTTTTTCTATTTCTATTTTTTTAAATTTATCCCAGTCATCAACAAATGGTTCAATCCATGCAGTTTGACTTTTAATCCTGACATTGAGAGAAGCACCTTTTACGCAATAAGCAACAGTATCAGGTCCAAAAGAAATATTTAAAGATGGAATTGATTCAGCAAAAAATATTGTATTTTCACAAAACTCTTCAAATTGACTTATAGGTTTTTCAAAATCTCCATCCATTCCTGATAAATAAGATGGACCTGAAACTTTTTTGTTTTCATCTTTTGGAAAAGATAAAATAAGTAAAGGTCTATCAATTATTTCTCCTTTCCAGAAAGCCATCCAGTATTTTTTTGCCTCTTCAAAATCATCTTTATATTTTAGATATAATTTTTGGTTTTGCTCTTTCTCCATAAATCCTTCCTTTTCTAAATCCAAATACCCAGAATGAAATCAAAAACAAAAGAAAAATTATAACCTTCAAAAACATATTATTCAAAAAATAAGCAGAAATAATACCGAGTATAAAGCCCAAAAGTGGAAAACCATAAATATAAATAGAAACTTCAAACAAATCATCCTCTTTTATTTCAATCTCAACATTATCACCAACTTCTGCTTTTATAATATTTTCTACTTCAATAACTGGTTGTCTTGGAATAATCTTTTTACACAGCCCACAACTTTTACATTTCTCTTTCTCTTCCATCAAAACAAGTGCTTTATCTTCTTTTGATTCTATAATCTTACCCTTTTCTTTCATTTTTCTTTCTCTTATAGTCCTCAATTGCTGCCTTAAGTCCTTCTTCTGCTAAAAGTGAACAATGTTTTTTTACCGGTGGAAGCCCGCCAAGAAATTCAACAACCTCTTTATTTGTTATTTTTTCTGCCTCTTCAATTGTTTTTCCTTTTGCAAGTTCTGTTACAACAGAACTTGTTGCTATTGCTGCTCCACATCCAAATGTTTCAAATTTTATATCTTCAATAATTTCTTCTCCTTTTTCATTCTTCCCAACCTTAATATATATCCACATAACATCTCCACAGACAGGATTGCCAACTTTACCTATTCCATCTGCATTCTCAATTCTACCCATATTTCTTGGATTTCTGAAATATTCAAGAACTTTTTCCGTATATTCCATTTTTACCCTCCGGACACCTCGTAGGTGTCCCTGGGAAATTAAAGATACTCAAGCATTCTCTCAAGTGATTTTTTTCCCTTTTCAATTATTATTTGTTTTAAATTTATCTCATAAATCTCTTCCTTAAGAGATTTATATAATTTTTCAATCGTTATTTTTTTCATATTGGGACAAATTTTTGATGAACCGAGAGAATAAAATTCTTTCTCTGGATTTTCTTTTTTCAATCTGTGTAAAAGCCCTTCTTCTGTCCCTATAATCATAATTTTTGCCTTTGATTCCTTTGCTCTTTTTAACATACCTGATGTTGAATAAATACCATCTGCAAGTTTCTGAACCTCAGGGTCACATTCAGGATGAACAATTATTTCTGAATCTGGATATTTCTCCCTTGCCTTTATAACATCCTCTGCCTTAAATAATCTATGAACAAAACAATATCCATCCCAGCATATTATTTCTTTATCGGGAACTTTCTGCTTAACATACCAGCATAAATTCTTATCAGGTAAAAATATAATCTTTTTAGCCGGTACATTCCTTACCACTTTATCAGCATTTGCACTTGTACAGCAAACATCAGTTATTGCCTTAACAATAGCATTTGTATTGACATAGGAAACTACCCATGCATCAGGATATTTTTCTTTTATTTTTAAAACATCTTCATATTTTGCCATATCTGTCAGTGGACACCCAGCATCAAGGTCAGGTAATAAAACTTTTTTATCAGGTGAAAGAATTTTTGCTGTTTCTGCCATAAATTTTACGCCACAGAAAACAATAATTTTTGCTTCAATCTGGCTTGCCTTTCTTGCAAGTTCAAGAGAGTCCCCAACAAAATCAGCAATATCCTGAATTTCAGGTATCTGATAGTTATGAGCAAGTATTATAGCATCCTTTTCTTTTTTTAATTTTAAAATTTCTTCTATCATTTTTTCTCCCAGAATGGACTTAATTTTCTTAATTTTTCTACAACTTTTGGTAATATTTCAAGGACTTTATCTACATCTTCTTCTTTATTATACTTACCAAGAGAAAATCTTAAAGAGCCGTGAGCAATTTCATGTGGAAGACCAATTGCGAGTAAAACATGGCTTGGCTCAAGAGAACCAGAAGTACATGCAGAACCACTTGAGGCATAAATTTTTTCAAAATCAAGGTTTAAAAGTATGCTTTCACCTTCAATATATTTAACACAGAGATTTAAAGTATTATAAAGCCGATTTTCAGGGTGTCCGTTTATAACAATTTCAGGTATTCTTTCAATTATTCCATTTTCAAGTTTATCTCTTAAATATTTAACTTTTTTAATTTCTTCTTCCATTTCTTCCATTGCAATTTCCGCTGCTTTACCAAGTCCAACTATTCCAGGCACATTATAAGTTCCACCTCTTTTACCTTTTTCCTGTTCTCCTCCATTAATAAATGTTTCTATTTTTGTTCCCTTTTTAATATAAATAGCACCAATACCTTTTGGACCGTAAAATTTATGACCTGAAAGAGAAAGCATATCAACTCCAAGTTTTTTTACTGAAACAGGGATTTTTCCGACTGTCTGAACCGCGTCTGTATGAAAATATATATCATTTTCTTTTGCAATTTTTGAAATCTCTTCTATTGGTTCAATTGTTCCTATTTCGTTATTTGCATGCATTATCGTTATTAAAATTGTTTCTTTTTTAATCGCCTTTCTTATAAAATCAATATCAATAATACCGTATTTATCACATGGTGCATAGGTAATCTCATATCCAATTTTGCTTAAAAATTTACATGTATTCAAAACTGCGTGGTGTTCTATCTGACTTGTGATTATATGATTTCCTTTATTTCTCAAAACAAAAGCAATTCCTTTTATAGCCCAGTTATCACTTTCAGTCCCCCCAGATGTAAAATAAATCTCATCTGGTTCAGCATCTATCAATTTTGCAACATTTTCTCTTGCCTTTTCTATTTCTTTTTTATTTTCCCTTGCTATTTCATAAATTGAACTTGGATTGCCAAATTTCTCAGAAAAATACGGTAACATCTCTTTTAAAACCCTTTCATCAGTTGGAGTTGTCGCATTACAATCCATATATATCATTTCCACTCCTTTTTCGCAAACCCGGTTCGCAAAGTTTGAGAATGCTAAATTGTTGATATCATTGCTTCTGTTGGACATCCCTTGATACATAATTCACAAGCAATACATTTTTCAGGGTCAAAATTAACTTCAAATGTTTCTCTATTCAATGATAAAGCACCTACCGGACATAAAGCAACACACACAGAACAATCTGTACATCTTTCCCTTATCATCTTTATATCACTTTCTATAAGTTGAACCTTAACTCCTTTTTCCTTCAATTCTTCTACTGCATCAAAGACATTTTTCTCTTCACCTGAAAAAGCAATTACAAGGGTTCCTTCTTCTTCTGGTGATACATAAGCTTTCAAAATATTAAAATCAAGATTATATTTCTTTACAATTGTTGAAATCATTGGTTTATCAACAAGAACAGGTGGAAAATGCATAACAAATTTCTTTTCCATTTCATACCTCCTTCATCGGTTTAAATTTGTATGCTGATTCTGGTCCTGGAAAGTAAAAAACTGGCTCTGTTAAAAGAAATTCTCCATTTTTAATCCAGTTTTTTAAAATCTCTGCTATTTCTTTTGCCTTTTTATAACTTGAAAGAGAACCAGTTGAAACTTCTTTTCCCATTATTTTTATCCTTCCGCTTTTAAGTTGTCCATAATTGACATAATCAAGAACTTTTCCAGTTGAATGGGGATAGTCATAACTGTAATCAACAATAGGTGCATAAATTTCTTCATCAGGTATTGACGTCCAGTTTAAAATATCCTCATTTAAAATAGGTATAGGGATTCCAATTCCAACAATCAAACTTGTTCCATAACCAGTTAAACTTGCTCCCTTTAAAAATTCACTTTTCATCTGTTTTAAATCACCAATTAAAGATAAAGTTGCTCCACCTGCCATAGGTATTCCATTTTCCCTTCGTTTTACACCTGGATTATATTGAGTCCCCCACCATGCCACATACCCAATCCCTCCACCAAGAAAAATCCTTGTTCCAAATCCAATCGTCTTTAAATATGGGTCTTTCAATAATGGAGATAATTGACCTGCTGAACAATAATTTGCATTCCCAAGATTTGGTTTTAAAACACCCATATAAGTATAGATTGTCCTGTTTGAAAGATTTACAGCAACATTATAATTCTGATAACAATTTCTCGGGTCAAAAAGAATTGCCTCATTTATATCATTCAAAGTAATTTTAGTCTTTAAGTATTTTTTTGGATAACAGTCAGTTCCATAGGTATAAATAACAAGTTCAATTTCCTTTCCACTTACCAGGTCTTCAATAACATGTCCTCCTCCATATTTGAATTCTCCAGGATATTTTGAGTTTCTCGGGTCATCATCTGGTAAAGCAGTAGCACCAATATAAACATCAACAGCAGCAAGTCCAGAATAAGCAGGTACACCATTTAAATAAACCTTCCCTCCACCGATTTTTATCCTTTCCTTTGAATGCCCGAAATTTAAAAATACACCTGAAGAACACATTGGTCCAAAAGTTCCAGTAGTTACAACATCTATTTCTTCTGCCAGTTTTTTTGTATTTGCTGACTTTTTTAATTCAACAAGTTCATCTGCTGTAACAACAACTGCTTCTCCTTTTTTTATTCTTTCATTTATCTCTTTAATTGTTTTCATCTCCTGCCTCCCTGTAGAAAATTTAAAATAATTTCTGCTGTCTTTTTACCTGATAAAAACATACCTCCAAATATCGCTCCCATTCTTGGAGAACCAAAAAATGCATTTGCAGCCATACCACATACAATAAGTCCTGGATAAACTTCTTTTGTATTTTCAATAATTTCCTTTTCTCCAATTTCAGCCCACATTGACTTTTCTCCTTTAACACTTATTCCACCAACTTTTTTTTCAACAATCTTACATATCTCACAGTCATGACCTGTAGCATCAACAACATATTTTGAAATTATAGCAAGTGGGTCAACATGAAACTTTGCAATTTCTGTTGCAGTCCAGTTTATAACAACCCCATTTACTCTATTTTCCCTTATTACAACATCCTCAACACTTATTAAATTGAATATTTTTGCTCCACTTCTTACAGTTCTGTAAGTTAATCCTGAAATTGTCTCAATTGCATCTGCTACATAGAATTTATCTCTAAATTTTTTAACCTTTATCTTAAACTCTTTTAAAATATCAACTGCTTCTTCCTGAATAACTATTTTATTAAACATCATCCCTCCACCAGGCATTCCACCCCCAACCTTTAAATGTCTCTCAAAAATAACTGTCTTTATTCCATTTTTTGATAAGTAATATCCACATACAAGACCGCTCGGACCTGCTCCTGAAATAACAACATCAACTTCAGTATTTTTCAAAAACTCATTTAAAAAACTTTTTACAATTCCTTCTGTAATAATCTTTTCCATAAATTCCTCCATTTAAAAAACTGATAAATATCTTTCACCTGTATCAGGAAGAATAACAACTATTATTTTACCACTATTTTCATTTCTCTTACCAACAATTAAAGAAGCATAAACAGCAGCCCCTGAGGAAATCCCACATAAAATACCCTCTTCTCTCGCTAATCTTTTTGCTGTTTCTATTGCATCCTCATCAGATACCTTTATTATCTCATCAATTATCTTTAAATTCAAAACATCCGGGATAAAACCTGCTCCAATTCCCTGAATTTTATGTCTTCCAGGGGTTCCTCCTGAAAGTACAGGCGAATTTTCTGGTTCAACAGCAACAATCTTTAAATCTTTTTTCCTTTGTTTTAACACCTCTCCTACGCCGGTTATAGTTCCTCCAGTTCCTACACCTGCCACAAATATATCAATCTTTCCCTCTGTATCCCTCCATATTTCTTCAGCTGTTGTTTTCCTGTGTATTTCAGGATTTGCTGGATTTTTAAACTGCTGGGGCATAAATGAATTTTTATATTTTTTAAGTAATTCTTCTGCTCTTTTAACAGCACCTGTCATTCCCTCATCAGCAGGAGTTAAAACAATTTCCGCTCCAAACAGAGATAACAATTTCCTTCTTTCTATACTCATACTTTCAGGCATTGTTAAAATTAACTTATATCCTCTCTGTGCACATACAAAAGCAAGTCCAATTCCTGTATTTCCACTTGTTGGTTCAATTATAATTGTATCCTTATTTATAATCCCCTTTTTTTCAGCATCCTCTATCATACTAACAGCAATTCTATCCTTAACAGAACCACATGGATTATAAAACTCAAGTTTTGCATAAATTTCTGCATCTATTCCCTTTTTAATCCTGTTCAATTTCACCAGAGGCGTATCCCCTATCAATTCTGTAATATTTTCTGCAACTTTCATAATCATCTCCTTTTTCAAATTTCATAAAAAACTGTCTTTTCTTTTTTCTCATTTTTTTCTTTTTGCTTTTCAATCAGTTCTTTTAATGTTATTCCATCAAAAAACTTTAAAATTTCCTCCTTTATCCTGCTCCATAATTCCCTTGCAACACAATTTTCACTCCTTCCACATATTTCTTTTTTTTCAACACATTCAACAGGAGATATTGTACCTTCAAGAATTTCAACGATTTCCCTTACCCTTATTTCAGATGGGTCTTTTAAAAATGCATATCCACCTTTACCACCTTTTATACTTCTTAAAATTCCTGCTTTTTTCAATGTAAGCATAATATGTTCAAGATACCTTTCTGATAAATTTTGTCTTTTAGCAATATCTTTAACAAAAACTGGTTTCCCCTCATAATAAATTCCAAGGTCAATTAATGCTCTTAATCCATATCTTGTCTTTGTAGAAAACCTCATTTTTCCCTCCATTTATTACTTTCATTATCATTTTTATAATATTATACCCTCAATAAATTTTTTGTCAAGTTCACCTACGAGGTGTCCAATGGTAAACATTGAAAATCAAAAGGTTTCATTCTATATCTTTTCCTAAAATACCATCTTTTGTTAAATTTATATCTGGATAACCATCATTTGCTGGTAAAATCTTTTCTGCTTTCAAAAATTCTACATGCCCATCAACAAACAAATAATTTCTACTTCCCTTCCAAGACCACCATCCACTATTTGTTCCTGTATGATTGTCAAGCCATTCTGCTATAACTATCTTTTTATCAGGATATTTTACTTTACTTGATTTTTGACCAATAGAAGGCATAATTTTGTTTATATCATAAGTATAAGAAGGGTCTGTCATCATATTTATTTGTTCTGGAGAATGGTAAAAACTCATTGAATATCCATAAGACGTACTTTCCCATTTAATTGGAGCAGTTCTATCACTCGGACAGTACAAAATACTTGGGTCTTTTTCTGTAATTGATTTTTTTATATAAGGAGTTAATAGTTTTCGCCAGCCCCTTCCCATCCATAACCAGTAATAAGGAGAAATACTTAAAGGGTCATCAGCACAAGGGAAATAGCCGTCATAATCATCTATATATAAACTTAAAGCAATTGATATTTGTCTTAAATTGTTCATACATACTGCCTGTCTTGCTTTTTCTCTTGCTTTTTTCAAAAGAGGTAAAATAATAGAAAAGAGTATTGTTATTATTGATATTACTACCAGAATTTCAATGACAGTAAAACCTGATTTATTCTTTTCCATTTTTCTCAACAAGTTCTTTCCATTTTTTCTCACCAATACATTCTTTTGCATATTTACACCAGTCAATACATGAAGGAATTTCTCTATAAACATAATTTTTGCATTTAGGACATTTAACTCTGACTTCATCTGAAAAAATCTCAACTTCATATCCACATTTTGGACATTTTTTAACTTCAACCTTTAGAAATCTTGGGTCAGTTCCAGGACACTTCATATCCAGTTTTCCTCTAATATTTCACCTTTTATACTTATAACAACTTTTTTAATAGGGACTTTCTTATTACTTTTCTTTATACCCTCCTCAACAATTTTTAAAAGACCCAAGCAACAAGGGACTTCCATAATAACTACTGTAATTGTATTTATATCTGCAACCTCAACAAGTTGTTTAATTTTTTCTATATATCTATCAATTCCTGTATCAAGTTTTGGACATGCAATTATCAATTTTTTACCTTTTAAAAAGTCAAGGTGGAAATTACCATAGGCATAGGAAGTGCAATCAGCAGCAATAAGTAAATCCGCCTTTTTAAAATATGGTGCAAGAGGATTTATAAGGTGAAGTTGAATTGGCCACTGGCTTAACTGAGATTTTACACTTATATTTTCTTCTCCTTCTTCCTCTTCTTTTTTCATCTCAACAACTTTCATCCCGGGACAACATGGAACTTCAATAATCTCATTTAAATCAATCTCAATATTTTTTTCTTTCAAAACTTCAAGTGCCTGTCTTAAATATTCTGTCTCACCATGCTCATGAAGATGTTTTAAATGTGCTATTATTGTATTTTTCCCTTTTTTTATTATATTTTCCATTGTCTTTCTCTCATCATATGGCTCTGCATCTCTTTCAACTATTTTTATTGCATCAACTGGACAACTTCCAATGCATGCACCGAGTCCATCACAAAATAAATCACTTATAAGTCGTGCTTTTCCATCAATTATTTGTAAAGCACCTTCTGGACAATTTGGAATACAATCTCCACATCCAGTACATTTTTCTTCATCAATTTCAATGATCTTTCTTTTCATTTTTCCCTCCTATTTTAAAATTTCTTTTAAGTCCTTTTCTGGCTCATCTATAATCTTTAAATCAAAATTTTTAACAAGAGCCCTCAATATCTCCTCATTTATCCATGCAGGAAGAATTGGTCCTATTCTTATCCCTTTTATTCCAAGATAAAGTAAACTCCATAAAATCGCAACTGCTTTTTGTTCCATCCACATAAAAAAATATGAAACAGGAAGTTCATTTAAGTCATTTACACCAAAATTTTCTGCTAATGAAGTTAAAATATCTATTCCAATAATTGCATCATTACACTGTCCTATATCTATCAATCTTGGGATTCCATCAATATCTCCAAGGTCTAAGTCATTAATTCTAAATTTACCACAAGCAAGAGTTATTATAATTGTATTTTCAGGCAAAATCTGGGCAAGTTTTCTAAAATAATCATTTTTATTTGATGGACTATCGCATCCACCTATTACAAAAATTCTCCTTATTTTGCCTTTTTCTATAAGTTCTTTAATTTTATCCTTTGAAGAGAGAATGGTTGAAAGAGAAAAACCAGTTATTAAGACATTTTCACCATTTCTTTCCGGTAAATCAGGCAATGTTTTGGCCTTTTCAATAACTTCAGAAAAATCATAAGTAGTTATATGTTTAACACCCGGAAGTCCAACAACTCCTGTTGTAAAAAATCTGTCTTTATAATCTTCTTTTGGAATTAATACACAATTTGAACTTCCAACAATACATGCTGGAATTTCTGAAAAAAGTTTTCTTTGGTCATACCATGCTTTGCCAAGATTTCCGATAAGGTTTTCATGTTTTCTTATTTTAGGATATCCATGTGCAGGTAAAAGTTCTGAATGAGTATATACATTAATATTTTCTTTTTCTGCCTGTTTTAAAATCTCCTCAAGAACTTTTAAACTGTGTCCTGTTACAATAATTCCTTTACCTTTTTTAGTCCCTGTAAAAACCTCAACTGGCTGTGGTTCTCCATATGTCTCTATATGTGCCTTTTTAAGTAATCTCATTGTTTCTATATTTATTTTTCCAACATCAAGAGCAAGTTTTATAAATCTTTCTGTATCAAAATTCACATTTGTTAAAGTTGAATAAAGGGTTTCTATAAGAAATTTTTCAAGTTCTTTATCCCTATATCCAAGTTCATTTGCATGATATAAATAAGCACTTATTCCCTTAATCCCAAAAATCAAATTATCTTGTAATCTTGAAAGAGTTGGACTTTTACCACATACACCATAATTTACACATCCATTACCTTGACTTATCTGACTACATTGATAACAAAACATTTTTAATTCATCCATTTTTTCTCCCTTTTATTACTTTTATTATCATTTTAATATTATATCAATAAAAAAATTTTTTGTCAATATATTTTCTCTTTTAGGTTAAGACATAGTATCAAGGATTTATCAAGAAGGCAAAAGAATTCACCGAATAAAACACCACCATATTTAGAAGGGATAATAATACCCAGGACCTTCCGAACCGGGTTCGGAGGTTAAATTTATAGACCTGCAGTCAATCCTAAGATAATAGGCAATGATTTTTCTTCATTTTCAATATAAGCAATTTCAATTTTATCTATCTTTTTTTCTGGATAAGGATTTTTAAATTTATAAAAGAACACTCTAAATAAATTTCTATCTATATCTTTTGTTTGATATGCAACACGGCAAAAATAAGGAGAAAATCTTGAATTCCAGTGTATTATGTTTAATCTATTTATTATAGGAATATCAACACTTGTTCCGTCTTTATAAATTATTTTATAATTACCAATTTTGGGCTTTTTTAAGGAAATAATTGGTGAATAGTAAGCATCAATAGACATTGGTAAAGTTGAAAGATGTAAAAAATACAGATATTTACATTTTTTATCTATTTCTATAGATATTTCATTTCCTGGTCGTAGAATAACTCCACTATTTTTCTGAATAATAAATGGAATTTTTTGAAAACTGATTTTTTCTGGCAAAACTACACCTTTTGTTTCTTCTAAAATTCCTTTTTCTAAATTTATATTTAAATATTTTGATAAATCAATTGGCTCAAAACTTATTTTTTCAATTTTATCTACTCCCATTTCTAAGAAATCCTTAACTTTGCTTGACCAGTCATATTGATCAAAATAAATTTCTTTTGATTCTGGATTCCAAAAATAATTTACATCCATTCCTATAACAGACCAGACACTCTCACACCAAGTATAAGATGTTGTTATATAGTTAAAGGTAT
>ERZ795060.1308-NODE-1308-length-29755-cov-6.181347_pt1 | contig 29755 bp, 28 predicted proteins | sample MGYA00375144_ERZ795060 | MGnify/ENA primary metagenome ERZ795060 (study PRJEB30189, sample SAMN05720157) | activated sludge metagenome | isolation source: anaerobic digester from wastewater treatment plant | place: Japan | collected 2015-05-15 ...
AACTGCTCGCGTGCGGAACGCCCGACGAACTGCGAGGGTCGGCCGGAACCACGCGGGTGGAAATCATCGGCCAGGGTTTCACGGACGCCGTGATCGGCGCCGTCAAAAACCGCCCGGAGATTCGTTCGGCCGCCTTGCGTTCCGGGAAGTTGCTGTTGGACCTGAACGGGGCCGCGCGGACCGCGCCGCTGATCCGGACGCTGGTGGAGGCGGGCGTGGAGATCGAAGAGGCGCGCAAGAGCCATTCCAGCCTCGAGGAGATCTACATGGCCCTGATGGAGGAAGAGGAAGCATGATCGAGGACGTCCTCGTGGTGATGTGGAAGGAGTGGAAAGAGCTGAAACAGTTCCTGGGCGGCACGAAGGGCAGCCGGTTTGGGCTGTTGGTGTTCTTCGCCGTCTTTGGACTTTTTTTCCCGTTGCAGGGCGGCCGGGAGATGATCGAAACACCCATGGCTTTTCTTATCTGGGGATGGTTGCCCCTGTTTCTGGTTACCATGGTGGTGGCGGATTCTTTCGCGGGAGAGCGCGAACGCCACACCCTGGAAACCCTATTAGCCACCCGCCTGCCGGACCGGGCGATTTTGTTTGGCAAAATCGCCACGGCGGTCCTGTACGGCTGGGGTCTGACTTTGTGCATCCTGTTGATGAACCTGATCTCGATCAACGTGATGGAATGGAACCAGAGACCGGTGCTGCCTCCTGCCTATCTTCTGATCGCGGCGGCGGGGATCGGCCTCTTGGTAGCCGCCACTTCCGCCAGCCTGGGGGTGCTGATTTCCCTCCGTTCTCCCACCGTCCGGCAGGCGCAGCAGACGATCAGCCTCATGGTCATGATGATCTGGTTCGCTCCCTTTTTCCTGATCCTGGTACTCCCACGGTCCTGGAAAGAAGCCGTAGCCCAATCGTTTCAGCACCTGCGGTTGAGCAACCTCCTGGCCATTGTGACCGCCGGTTTGCTGGTCTTGTTGGCCATGTTTTTAAGGCTGGCCATGCACCGTTTCCGGCGCGCCCGGCTGATTTTGGATTGATCCGATTGCCATGGATAGATGAATTGGGGGGGGGAATGCATATTTATGATGGTAACTATATGCCCAAATACAAAACTTTCTCCATATTTAATTTCGTGGGATGCGCACGCGGGAGCGATTAAACATACCCTTTTCCGTTTGGCGAAGGTTAGGTTAGAGTAGTCCTGCTAGGGCGAAACTTATCCCTTATTTTGTCATCGAGAAAATAGCCGCATATCATGCAATGGGGTTTCCCCCCTTGGGTTTCAAGGATTTCCATCATGCCCTTCCCTGCCGGCACTCAAAACTCCGAACCTCTTCCCATAGCCAACCGGCATTTCCATTATCTATTCGGGGGATTGCTATGCACGCAACTGGATTTCCGCGTCGAAGGATGGGATGTTCTCTTCCCGGATTTCATTGGGTATGCCTTGTTCGCGATCGGTCTACGGGGATTGGCGCACCGTCCTATCTTTCACTCCGCGTTGGTTTTGGCCACCGGTCTGGCCGGCTTTTCCTTGATTACGTTGTACGAGACTCCTTCCGGCACCGATTTTTTCAAAGGCTATGATTCAATTCACTTTTTTCTGATGATTTTCGATCTGATCCTGGTCTGGCAGATCCTTGGTGGAATCATGGAACTGGCGAAGGAACGGTCCAACCTCAAGTTAGCCGACACCGCCCAACTCCGCCGGCTCCTGTACGTGGCCATGGCCGTCAGCCCTTTGTTGCTCACCGCCCTGACTCCGGAACAGCAGGAGTTGTTCATGGATTACGCGGTGGCCTATCTCCTCGTGGTGTATGGAGTGATTTTCCTGGTGCTGGAGCTTTTTTTGCGGGCCGGGAAAGAACTGGCGGCCCCGCCCACCCCGCCGGAAGAGGAGCGAAGAAGATGACAATCCACCCGGGCACGCCCGCTTTCCCCGCACACAAATTGACAACCACCTCGAATTTGACTATTTTCATTTTAACTAACGGCAAGGCAGGCATCAGCCCATTTCCTAATACGACTCCTCAACAGATTTGAGAACTTTCGATGGATGCCCAACTGGAACAGAAAATCCTCTCCCTGGAACGGCCCAGTTCAAAATTGGTGATTTTGTATTTCGTCCGCAGTCTGGCGGCGCTTTTTATGTTCCCCTTCGTCTTCGCTCCGTTGTATTGCAAGTACCTCTCGCTCCGGTACCATTTCGACCAGGAAGGCGTGGGAGCGTCCTGGGGCATTTTCTTTAAAAAACAGGTCTTTTTGACCTACGCCCGCATCCAGGACATTCACGTCACCCGCGGACTGCTCGAACGCTGGCTGGGCCTGGGCACGGTGGACATCCAAACGGCGTCCGGCAGCGCTTCCGCCGAATTGTCGATCGTCGGACTGGAGGATTTTGAAGCCATACGGGATTTTCTCTACATCAAAATGCGGGGCATCCGGAGTCAAACCCTCCCGGATGAATCCACCCCTCCCGGAGAATCCGAGGTCCTGCAGCTGTTGCAAGACATCCGGGACGAATTGCGGGCCATCCGGCGGAGTCACACGGGGGAGAATTCTGACCATGTATGACGCGTTCAAAGAATTCTTTCTCTACCTCTTTTGCGCGCCGGCCGAACCACCCGCCCCTCCCGCGGGAACACACAGCAGTCTGAGGATCTTTCGAGCATCCCGCCGGTTTTTGGATTACCAGCTGGTTTTTTTGATTCTGGCCCTGATGGTGGTGGCCGCCGCCTTTCTGGCCGGCACGGGCTTGGTCTTCACCCGGAGCGCTACGCTGGCCGGCCTCACTGCGTTTTGGCTGATTTGTTTCTGGATTCTATTGCTCATGGCCGGATGGTTCCTGATCCGGCTCGAATATGACATGCGATATTACATCGTTACGGACCGCAGCTTGCGGATCCGCCGGGGTGTGTGGACGATCGTCGAGCAAACCCTCAGCTTTATCAACATCCAAAATATCACCGTGGAACAAGGGCCTTTGGAACGGTTCTTCGGCATCGCCCGGATTGTGATCGATACCGCCGGGGGAGGAATCGTAGCCCAGCCGCAACAAGGGATGGCCGTGAAAAACCATCACCGGGCCATCATGGCCGGACTCGACAACGCCCAGGAAATCCGGGACCTGATCGTAAATTATTTGAAATCAATGCCTCACGTCAGTGGCGTGGACGGTCATGAGGAAATCCCGGGAACAGGGAAAACTCCCTTCGGCGCGCGGGGATTTTCCGAACGCGAGATCGAAATCCTGCGCGAAATCCGGGATGAAGTCAAATTCTTGCGCGGATTCATGGCGCCCGAATTTCCCCGTTAAATCCAGTGGACGGCCGGCATGGCCAGACAACCGGGGAATCCCCCCTCATTGGACGGTTTATCCTTGCCGATATAATATAGTATAATGTCCTGACTTTTTATTTTCCTTTGGGATCGAATGACAGAACAACTCGTTGATCCAGTCGTCTTATCTTCCATTGCCCATCTGGAATTGATCGCCCGCCAAGCGGTGGAAGGCGCGGTCGCCGGATTGCATCACAGCCACTTCATGGGACGGAACGTGGAGTTCAGCGAACACCGGCCTTACCATCCGGGCGATGAACTCCGGCATGTCGACTGGCGCGCCTATGCCAAAACCGACCGGTTTCATGTCAAATTGTTCGAAGAGGACACCAACCTGCGCGCTACTCTCCTCACTGACCTGAGCGGCTCCATGCGGTTCGGGGAATCTACTCTCTCCAAGTCGGCCTACGCGCAACAACTGACCGCCGCGCTTTCGTATCTCATTATTTCTCAAGGGGACAGTGTGGGTTTGGTCGTGTACGACAGCCAGATCCGGGCTTACGTCCCTCCCCGGTTGCGCACGGACCATTGGGGTGCCTTGCTGGAAACCCTGGTCAACGCGAAAACCACTAATGAGTTGTCCTCCACTGGGCAGGTGCTGGCCAACTTAGGTGAATATCTAAAAAAACGGGGTATGGTAATCTTGATATCGGATCTGATCGAAGATCCTGCCCGGGTGCTTCACGGCTTGGCTTTGCTCCAAAAACGGCACCAGGAAGTATTGGTGTTTCATATTTTGACACCCGAGGAGATCGAACTGCCCTATTCAGGTTCGGTCGAGTTCCACCCCCTGGAAGGGGAAACCGGCCCCCTGTTGACCGCTCCCCGGCGTTTGCAGAAAATATACCGGGAACGGGTAGAGCAATTCCTGCGTCAATACCGGGACGGATGCCTGGAACATGGAATTGACTACAATCCCGTCACCACCCGCCAGCCCCTGGAAGCGGTGTTGCGTGAATACCTTCAACGAAGATTGAAAATTCATCCCCATCGATGAAGAGGATTATGGCCGTTTTTCATTCATTTCTGCTGATCTTGGTGCTGTTGGTTTTTCCGGTGTTCACCTGGTCCAAACCCGCGGAAATTGAGGATGCCGTGTGTTTGAATTCGGGGCAGGTGCTCGAAGGGTGTATCACCCTGGAGACCCGGGAATCTGTCAACATCGAAAACGTGGGCGGCACGATTTCCGTGACCCGTCAAGCGATTCGCAAGGTCATCCATTCTTCCCCCGGGGAAAGCGAACTGATCCTGGGGAAGAAGCTTCTGCAGCGCAACAAATTGGACCGCGCCCAATATTTCCTCCAACAAGCCGCGCAATACTCGGCCTGGCGGGCGGAAAGCGAGGAAGCCCTCCAGCAAATCCAAGACCTGTACGATCAAAAAGAACAACAGCGCCTGGCGCAGGAACAAGCAGAAATTGAACGGATGATTCAACGCCAGGGGCTGCAGGCGGGAATCGACGAACTCGCGCGGCGCTACAAGGACGAAAATGAATATTGGGGCAGCCTGCGGGGCAAGTTTCATCTCGCCCTCGCCCGGGACCGGATCAATCATCTCGACCTCACCCGGGCCGAACACCATTTGCTGCTGGCCGAAAAATACGGGGTAGATCCCGAGGAATGGAAAAAAGCCCAGCAGGAGCTTCTTTCCATGCGCAAGCAAAGTCTTCTGAAAGGCTCCTCCGCCTTAGCCCAGCATCAATATCAGAAAAAAGCCTCTCCCAAAATGATCGATCTGCGAGCCACCCAATTCCTTAAAGTGATTCAAACCGCCCATGCCCGGGGCGAAAAAATCCCCCCCTTGGAATTCCTCGAACTAGTCGATCAATACGCTAAGGAGAATAATCTGGATCCCTTCCTGGTCTGGGCGCTGATCGATACCGAATCCGCCTGGGACAAAAACGCGGTCTCCTCTAAGGGCGCGCAGGGACTCATGCAACTGATGCCCATGACCGCCAAAGATCTGGAAGTGCGCAATCCCTTCGACCCCGAGGAAAACATCAAGGGCGGAACCCAATACATGAATTTTCTGATCCAAATGTTCAAAGACATTGATACCGCACTCGCCGCCTACAATGTCGGACCCGGCCGCGTCGAGCGGGAAGGCATCCCTCCCGCCGGCAAACGCTATGTTGAGAAAGTCCGCAGCCGCTTCAACAACCTCCAGCAACGCTTTGGCATCGCTTCGCGCGGCTAAGTTCTGAATGTTTTTTTGGTTTATTCGAGAAGCGCGCTCATTTAGCGCATCCCTTTTTCCGCAAGCGTGGCCTCGTTTCAATTCGACGGATTATAAGGAATTATCCAAAGCCCCCTCTCTCCCCTGAGAGTGGAGATTTCCAAAATTTCCCCAGCAACCTTGACTGGTTTGGTAATGTATATATTCTATATAGAAATTATAATTTCCACTGGCGCCGATATCCAGCAGCCCGCATTCACATAACGTTCCACACGATCGCCAAAACTTGTTTTTTACCGTATAAATGAACCGCGAATTTGCGCTTAGGAGGTCATTGTGTCGCATTTAGTCTCTCCCCATGGCTCACCTGTTCTCAAACCGCTTTTGTTGCATGGGCAAGAACGTGAAGAAGAAATCCAGCGGGCGCGGACGCTGCCTCAGGTCACGATCACAAGCCGCGAAACCTCAGACCTGATCATGCTGGGCATCGGCGCCTTCACACCGCTGGAAGGATTCATGAACCGGGCGGATTGGCAGGGCGTCTGCGATGAGATGCGCCTTGCCAACGGGATCTTCTGGCCCATCCCCATCACGCTATCGGCGCCGGTGGAGGTGGCGGCGGGAATCCGGGAAGGGTCGGATGTCGCGCTGATCGACGAGGAAACCAACGAACTCATGGGCACAATGACCGTGCGGGAGAAATACCGCATCGATAAAGCCCACGAATGCCGCCAGGTGTTCCGCACGGTGGATCCCAAGCACCCCGGTGTCCAAAAAGTCATGGAACAGGGCGAATGGAATCTGGCTGGTCCGGTGAAGGTGCTGAGCGAGAGCTACTATCCCCAGGATTTCGCGGGCGTATATCAGCGCCCGGACGAAAGCCGCCGGATTTTTGAGGAAAAAGGGTGGCGCACGGTGGCCGCCCTGCAGTTGCGCAATCCGATGCACCGCTCGCATGAATACCTGGCCAAGATTGCCATCGAAGTCTGTGATGGGCTGTACATCCACCAGCTGGTCGGGAAGTTGAAAGCGGGGGACATCCCCGCCGAAGTCCGAATCAAATGCATCGACGCCTTAGTGAAGAATTATTTCGTAAAGGATACCGTGGTGTGTGGCGGCTATCCTTTGGAGATGCGCTATGCGGGGCCGCGCGAGGCCTTGCTGCATGCCGTGTTCCGCCAAAACTACGGATGCAGCCACCTGATCGTCGGGCGGGATCACGCGGGCGTGGGAAATTACTACGGCCCCTTTGACGCGCAGAAAATCTTCCACGAAATTCCCGAAGGCTCCCTGGAGCTCAAGCCCCTGCCCATCGACTGGACCTTCCATTGCTACCGATGCGGCGGGATGGCCTCGGCCCGGACCTGCCCGCATGGCAAGGAAGACCGCTTGATCCTGAGCGGCACCCTGCTGCGCAAAACGCTATCCGAGGGAGGGGACCTCCCGGCTGAATTCAGCCGCCCCGAAGTGCTGGCCATCCTGCGGGATTATTACCAAAACCTGGAGGAAAAGGTGGAAGTGTCGCTCCATAACGCGGCGCTGGGCGAGGGAGTGAAAGGGCGGTAGTGGAAGGCACTCGTGGCCGAGGACGGGATGATTATTTCCCATGATCCCCCGCTGGCTCGGAAGGCGGGGTCACGCCCTTGCTGTTCCAGCGCATAACGAAAAAAGTCAGGGGGTCCTGGCCCGTATTGACCAGGCCGTGCCAGGCCCAGGGCTCCGTGTACAGCACATCACCTTTCTTCGCGGGATGCTCCTTGCCATTCAGAATCCACACTCCGGAACCTTCGGTGATGATCAGGTATTCTTCCTCCGCGTGGCGGTGCGCGGGATGCAAGGATTGGCCCGGCTTGATCACTGCCATCGCCGCCAGGTTTTGGGTGGTGCCGAAGGTTTCGCCTTCAAAATAAAAACGCATCTCGCCCCAATCGCCGGTATGGGAGCGGGCCTCCTCCCAGGAGACGATCCCCGTGCGGTTGGGGCCGGCCGGTGGTGTTTCACCCGCTTTCACCCGTCCCTCGAAGCCGGAATACCATAGCAGCCAAGCAGCCGCCAATCCCGCAAGGGCCCCAAAAAAGCTTCTTCGATACAGCATGCGATACTCCTTCCCGGCTTCCCGGATTTTCCCTGGATATTTCCCGGATTGCTGGATCATTAGGCCATCTCCGTGGAACAGGGGCAAACCGTCGGGGCGGTCATCCCGCATTGATCAGCCGACTCCCCCGTTCCGCTTTCAGTACTCAAACGCGCCGATATCGGGCGCGGAACCGCGTGGCACCGTGGTGCCGTTATAGTCCACACTCAACCCAACATTGCGCCCCGCGTTGATGCAGGGCGATCCGGATTGCAGCCGGTAATCCCCCACATTGACGTTGACAAACAACGGATTGGCGGCCAGGTTGCTCCCGATGGCGTCGGAATTTCGTCCGTTTCTTGAATTGAAAGTAGAAACCGGTATCCGTTCGCCCCGGTAAAAAATGGTGTTGGTGTAGCCGGGGTTGAAGACCAGGTTGTTCATGTACGTATTCCCCTGCACGGTGCTGTGATCTTCGATGACAATTCCCATCCCCGCGTAATTCTCGATAGAGTTTTTACCGCAATCGAACACAATGTTGTTGATGAACCGGTTTCCATACTTATTGGTGGTGCCGCTGTATCCCCACACCTGGATCCCCGGTTCATCGCAATTCAACACTACATTGTTATAAATACCGTTGTTGTTGCAGGCATACCCGTCATATCCCTCGAGGCTGATGCCCTGGCCGGTTCCATGGATCCGGTGAGCCGTATTCTTCACCGTATCAATTATGTTATAAGCGAAAATGTTGTACTCGCCGTTGATCTGATTGCGCACAGTCGTAAACCGGATCAGGTTGCGGGTGATTTCGTTGTAGCGGCAGATGCCGGGCAATCCTTCGATGTTCAGTCCCCGGCAATAATCCACGTTGGCCGCGGTAATGGTGTTTCGGTACACCTTGTTATAAGAAGAGGTGAATTGGGTATTGTCCGCCTGAATGGAAATCCCCGCATGACCCCAATCCCGGACTGTGTTCTCATACACTTCCCAATAATTGGACCCGTTGTACAGTTTGATGCCGTCTTCGGGATAGTTGGGGTAGAAATCCATTTTGAATTTTTTGCCGGAATCCACCACGCAATTCCGGATAATGCCCCGGTTGGAGGTTTTTGTGTTGGGCGAGTTATGCAAGGTCATGATCCCATACCGCCCCGCGTACCGGCCAAAGTCGCAATTTTCGATGATCAAATGATCCGCGCCATTGACCGAAATCCCCATGACATACCCGCCCTCCATCTCCAAATTCTGGATTGTGACATAGTTGTACGGCGGCACAAACACTGCGTACGGACTATGCCCGGGAAACTGCATGCTGGTGTAATAGGTAGCGGGGTTGGAAAGCGCGTACACGTATAACCGCCTGGCGGTATTGTCGTAATACCAGCGGGCGGTGGCGTTCACCTCGTCCCGGGTGCGCGCGCGCGGGTATTCGGTGCCCGATAGCAACACCCGGACGGGATTGTAATTTAGGCTCATGGACCAGACTTTGGGGCCGGTGGTGATGGTGGTGGTGACCGCCCCGGAAACCCGCACATTGTCCAGGAAAATGTCTCCTGACGTGCCGGAACGCAGACTGGCGCTGGGGCCGGCCTGCAATTGGGACACGCCTTGCCCGTTCACCGCGTTGGTATCCAAGCCATACGAACTGTGCACCAGTTTGCCGTCGATATAAATTTTATGATATCCCTCCTGGCTGTGAATTTTGAACTGAATTTCGATTTTGTGCCATTGGGTATCGGAGGTCAATTTGATCCAAGGGCTCATGTTCCAATCGCCCCACACGCGGAACCGGTTGAAGAATTGGATTTCGCTGCCGGATTTCCGGATGGCGCCGTTCATCCATTCCACGCCGCCGGGCGACAGCAACCGCAAGATTGTGCTGGACATCGTGCTCCACGTGTCGTAGACGTCCACTAAAATCCACAAGCTCACACTGCCTTCCATCACCGGATCGAAACTTTTCTGCAAATACTCCGGCGTCTGGTCGTCATAGCGGAAATAGGCAGCGTAATTGCCGCTGTATTTCGGATTGGAGGTGATGAACAGATCGTTGCCTGAATCCACTTTCAAATCCCATTCGGAAAAATTCCCAGACTCGAAATACGACTCGAACACATCCCGCACCGAGGTGACAGTCTCCCCGCCGCCGATCCCGGTCCAATTGCCGCTGGTCTTCCATCCCGCGATATCCTCCATCACGTTGATCACCGGCTTGTTGCCGCTGCCGTACGCGCCGTAGGTGATCCGGGCGGAGCTGGAACCGGGCGAAGAGACCCGGAGATAACTGCGCCAGACCCGTCCCCGCCGGAACAAAATGGTATCTCCCGGATTGAACCGCGTGGCATTGACTTTTTCGATCGAACGCCAAGCCGTGGATTGCGTTTGCCCATCGCGGGAATCATTGCCATCCACGGAATCCACGTAATACGTGGCCGCCCAGCCCTCGGAAAGAAATCCGGTCAGACACACAAGACACACAAACCAACCAATTTTCATGAATCCCCTTTTTGCTGACATCAACACCCTTCCTTTTCAACAAATGTTCCACTGGCACATGACAAATCCTCATCCTCACGTGTGGCCATCGTGCGGCCATTACTCAATACCTTGCGATACAGTTGTTTCTAATGGGATCCCTCCTTCCCAATAGCCAGAATGACGGCCCATTCAGACCATCAGATTTCTTTTCCTCAGGAAGTTATGCCTGCCTGAATTTGCCGATCGTTTCCCTTTTTTGTAGAAATCTCGTGGCCGGGTTGGATTAAACAAGCCAGAAAGGAGAAAGCATAACCGTTAGCGGGATAATGGGATATACGGCCAAATTCCATCAATCCCCAATTGCAAAACAATTCATCTACCATGCGGAGTTTTTCTACCCGCCCCACGTATAAATCCCTCAACCGCTCTCGACTCGCAAAACCGATTGATTTGCTCATTGTAAAACCAACTGGATTCGCCCAAACAAACCCGATTTTGCAGTATAGTCAATGGCGCGCCATCTGTCTAACAAAAGTACGGGAAAAAAACGATTTTGCCGGGGACTGTGTCCAGGCACTCCCAAGGCGCCTTCCCGAGGCCGCCTCCCGGACCGGCAGCGCCCCCGCGCCGACTGGAATTCCTCGACCTGTGGCTGAAAAATCCGGGAAGATTTATCCCGGTGATTTAGTTTTAAAAACATCCTATTTTCTCCGTCTTGGGATTGTCCCATCGGGGAAGAACCAATATACTTCTCCCATTACAAATCTATGAACCAACAATTCATACGCAATTTTTCGATTATCGCCCATATCGATCACGGCAAAAGCACCCTCGCTGACCGGATTCTGGAACTCACGGCCAGCGTGCCCGGCCGGGAAATGCGCGCCCAATTTTTGGACAGCATGGACCTGGAACGGGAGCGGGGCATCACGATCAAGGCCAAGGCGGTCCGGATCAAATACACCGCGCGGGATGGCCACACCTATCAACTGAACCTGATCGATACCCCGGGGCACGTGGATTTCACCTACGAAGTGTCGCGCGCGCTGGCTGCCTGCGAGGGCGCGGTGCTGGTGGTGGACGCCGCCCAGGGCATCGAGGCGCAAACCGTCGCCAATTTGTACAAGGCCCTGGATGTCAATGTCGAAATCATCCCCGTGATCAACAAAATCGATCTGCCCAACGCCGATCCCGGGATGGTCATGCGCCAGATCCATGAACTCATTGGCAGCCAGGATGATGAGGTGATCCAGGCTAGCGCCAAGGTGGGCATCGGGGTACCCGAAATCCTGGAAGCCATCGTCAAACGCGTCCCGCCCCCGGGCGGCCATCCTCATGATCCCCCCCGGGCGTTGGTCTTCGACAGCGAATTCAATATGTACCGGGGAACCATTGCCTACGTCCGGGTGCTGGACGGTTCGTTCGCCGTGGGCGATCCTGTGATGTTGATGGGAACCGGCGGATGCTATGAAATTGAAGAACTGGGCATTTTCACGCCCAAGATGGTGAAGGTAGACCACCTGGAAACCGGCGAGGTGGGGTACATCATCGCCGGGATCAAGGAAGTGTCGGACGTCCACATCGGGGATACTTTCACCCATCAGCGTAATCCCGCCACCCAGCCCTTCCCCGGTTACCAGTCGCCTAAAAGCATGGTCTTTTGCGGCTTGTACCCCATCAATCCCGATCAGTTCGAGGAACTGCGCAAAAGCCTGGAAAAACTGCGGCTGAACGACGCGGCGTTCCACTATGTCCCCGAAACCTCGGCCGCCCTCGGCTTCGGGTTCCGCTGCGGTTTTTTGGGCATGCTGCACATGGAAGTGATCCAGGAACGGTTGGAGCGGGAATTCGACCTGGCCCTCATCACCACCGCCCCCAACGTCTCGTACGAGGTGGAAAAAACCAACGGCGAGGTGGTGATCGTTGAAAATCCTTCCGAGCTGCCGTCGCCCGGCCTCATCCGCGAAATCCGCGAACCGTATATCGCCGCCACCATTATCACCCATCCCGACTACATCGGGGGCATCATGAAGTTATCCATGGAGCGGCGCGGGATTGACAAGGGATTGGAATACCTCAGCCCCGACCGGGCGTTGATGAAATACGAATTCCCCTTGGGCGAAGTGATCATGGATTTTTACGACAAATTGAAATCCATCTCGCGGGGTTATGCCTCGTTCGATTATGAAATGATGGATTTCCGGCCCGGCGACCTCGTCAAACTGGACATGCTGCTCAACGGTTCGCCCGTGGACGCCCTGTCGGTGATCGTGCACCGCGACAAAGCCTATCAAAAAGGCAAATCCCTGGCCGAAAAACTGCGCGAAGTGGTTCCACGCCAGCAGTACGATGTGGCCATCCAGGCGGCCATCGGCTCCAAGATCATCGCCCGCGAAACGGTCAAGGCCCTGCGCAAAAACGTGCTGGCCAAGTGTTATGGGGGAGACATCACCCGGAAACGGAAACTTCTGGAAAAGCAGCGGGAAGGCAAGCGGCGCATGAAAAACGTGGGCAACATCGAAATTCCCCAGGAAGCCTTCATGGCGATCCTCAACATCTAATTCCTGGTAGCCTCGATCAAGAGACATACCGGCCCGCGGGGGAGCAAGGAAGCGTGCGATCCGATTCCCACCCTACAAGCAACGGAGGCAATCCATGACTTCATCCATCTCACAAATCCGCGAAGAACACCGCAGCGATCTGGATCCGCTCTGCCCCCATTGTTCCAAGGAATTGGATACGATCTACATCAAACCTATGGCATCGATGCTCGGGAAACGCTACGTCTATTTCTGCCCCTTTTGCCGGAAGGTGTTGAGTGTGTCCCACCGCAAGGGATTTTGGATGGGATAAAGACTACTTTACGGCTTCCCGCAATTCCTCGAGGAATTCATCGATCCGGCCCTGGCAATGCTTGCCGGCGAAATGATGAAGAGGAACCGGCGGGGGAGACTGCCGGCAGTCCTCGCACATGCCATGGCGCTCGAAAACCGCCCAGGCGGCGGGATAACGGCTGAGGACATCACAGACCAGGTCGTTGGGGTGAAACATGCGTCTGAATCTCCTGAAAGATGGAAGGATTAGTGGTAAACCGGATGGGCGGACCAGATCACATGGCCGGCCTTGATGGTCATGCGGGTTTGAAAATTTTCATCCAGGATGGCCAGATCGGCGTCCTTGCCCACGGCCAGAATGCCGCGCCGGTATTTCCAAGCTAGCACCCGGGCGGCGTTGAGGCTGGCCATTTGAGCCGCCTGTTGGAGAGTCGCGCCGGCGTGCTGGACCATGGTTTTCACCGCCCGGTCCATGGTCAGCGTGCTGCCTGCCAGGGTATCCGGCGAATCGGCCAGGTACGCCCGCCCGTTGCGCACCTGCACTTCCTGATCGCTGAAGACATACGATCCGTCCGGCTGGCCGGCGGCCCGGATGGCGTCGCTGATCAGCAGGATCCGGTCATGCTTCTTGATCTTCATCAGCAACTGCAAAATGGCGGGATGCACATGCACCGAATCGGCGATCACTTCCACGAACAGTTCGTCCCGCAGCATGGTCCCGGTCAGGACACCCGGCTTGCGGTGGTGCATGGGCGGCATGGCGTTGAAAATATGGGTTACGCCCTCCAGGCCGTTGTCAATGGCCTCCATCAATTGCTCGTACTTGGCGTTGGAGTGACCGACCGAGAGATACAATCGTTGCGGCCAGCCGTCGCCTTCCAACTCGGGGGAACGCTGGTAGATCGCCGCCTCGTGCAAGACTTCCATGCCGCCGGGGATCTCCGGGGCGATGGTCATCACCCGGACCCACGAGCCGCCTTCCTCCATCAGGAGGCGGAAATTCTCGATTGTGGCCGGCCACATATAATCCGCCCGGATGGCCCCATGCAGCAGGGGATTCAGAAAGGGGCCCTCGAGGTGAATCCCTTCCACGATCCGCCGCGGCCCGGCCATTTCGCAATATTCCCGCAGCCGGCGGATGCTGGCCAGCAGGGCATCCCGGGGTTGGGGATAGACCGTGGCGATCAGCGAGGTGGTCCCATGGCTGGCGTGGAATTCGCTGATTTCATCGAACGCACGGAGGTCTTCATCACAAAAATCATGCCCCCGCCCGCCGTGGATATGGATGTCGATAAATCCCGGCAGGACATACTGGCCGTCCAGTTCGATCACTTCCGCGTCAAAGGGGATATCCACATCCTCGGCGTGGCCCATTTGGGCGATTTTGCCTTTTTCAAGAACGAGGGTGCAGTCTTCATGCCGGCGGTAAGGAGTAATGGCGGTCGCGCCGGTCAGCGCAATAGGTTTCACATCCGTATTCATGGAGGAATTCACAAAACAGTGATTTTATGTCATGTTGTAGTTCAGCTTACTTGGAGGAAACAGGACGTTCAAGGATGATCCCTCCGAAAAACTGAATTGATCCTTAATTGATGAAGAAAAGGGAGCCTCTGGCCTCTTTGATCTTTCGCCCGATGGACAGGTTGGAATCCCACCGGCTGTACCGCCTTACAATCAACCGAGAGTTCACGTTTCATGGAAATTGATTTTTTGCGTCATTACGGATTCACTCCCCCGTTGATTGAAATCCTGCGCCGAGCCTATGGCGACACCCTGTTGCCCTTGCAGGAACGCGTCATCCAGGAAGGCCGGATGTTTGAAGGAAACAGCCTGCTGGTACGCGCCCCGACCTCCTCGGGCAAAACGTTTCTGGCTGAAACCCTGTTTTTATACCACGCCCTGCGGGGGAGGAATGTCATCCTCCTGGTTCCCACCAAGGCCCTGGCCAATCAGCGGCACCAGCAATGGCGGGAACGGTACGGCCCCCACGGTTTCGAGATCCGGCTCTCCACGCGGGATCATCCGTTTGATGATTCCCATATTCTGGAAGGCCGTTTTCACTTGGCGGTCATCATTTATGAAAAAATGCGATCCCTGCTTGCTCTAGGAGGCGCCTTTCTCTCTTCGCTGGGGGCCTGCGTGGTGGATGAGATTCATTACCTTTTCGATCCCAGCCGGGGGCCGGATCTGGAGATCCTGCTGACGCGTCTGCGGGAAGAATCCACGCTGCCGATCCTGGGCCTGTCCGCCATGGCCGCCGGCAAGGAGGTGGCCGAATGGCTGGGCGCGCGGCCGATCGTGGAAATCCGCCGGCCGGTGGAGTTGCGGCAAGGCGTGTTGTGTCAGGGCCGCTTTGTCTATAAAGAGTTCAACACGGGGCAGGAAGGGCATGAGGATCTATTTCATTCCGACACGGCCGACGAGGGCGAGGCCATGCTGGAGGCCGCCTGCCATTTCGCCGCGCGGGGAGAAACCACCCTCCTCTTCTGGCCGCGGCGTGATCAATGCTATACGGCAGCGCGTAAACTGGCGGAACGGTTCAATCCACCCGGAAAACCGGATTCTCCGGACCTGGACAGCCTGGAACCTACCGCCATGCGGGATTTTCTGGCCCGCTTGTTGCCCCGCCGTGTCGCCGTGCACACCAGCGACCTTTCCCCTGCCGAACGGGACCTCGTGGAACAGCGGGCGCGCGGGGGCGATGTCCTCTTGATTTGCGCCACCAGCACGCTCGCCGTGGGGATCAACTTTCCTGTCGTCAATGTTCTGACCACCCGGCGGATGTACTCGCACCGCCCCGAAGACGCCGGCGCGCGCCGGCCTCCCGCCGCCCGGCCCATCCCCCAGGACCGGTTGTGGAACATGATCGGCCGCGCGGGCCGCCTGGGATTGAGCGCGTATGGCCGGGGCATCCTGGTCACCACGTCGCCGGGAGATGTTCAGGGATTGATGCGCCTTTATCTGAAGGAAGAATCCCCCCCGCAGATACCTCTGCTGAACCGCACGGATTACGCGCAAACCGTACTGAAAACCATGGCCGGCCGGGCGCCATTCACCCGCGAATCCTGCCGCCTGGCGCTGGAAAATACGCTGAGCGGGAAGATGGGCTTGTTTGCCCAGCCACTGGACGAAATCGTTCATCGCGCGCTCGGTGAACTGATCCAACAAGGCTGCCTGGTGGAAGAACAGGGGAGGCTCCATCCCACGCCTCTCGGCAGCCTGGTCATGAATCACGGCCTGTCGTTATCCTCCGCCCAACGGCTGAATGAGTATGTGATCCATCATCTTCAAGAGAAACCTCCGATCCTGGAAATGCTCGCCCTGCTCTCCGAACTGGCGGAAATGGGCGAGCAGTACCTCTTTGTCTCGCGACACGATATCCTCACCCATGTCTGGACGCGGGCGCTGATCGCGCGGGTGGAGGAATCGGGATCGAGTGAAACAGCGTTCTTGAACGGCCTACTGACGCAACCAGCCCGTCTCCGGCCGGAACACCATACCGCGTTCAAAAAAACTTTGCTTTTGCATGACTGGATCCAAGGACGGCCGATCCAAGAGATCGAGAACCGGTACCATGTGTACGCCGGGGCGGTGCAGCGCCTGGCGGAAGAGGCGTCGTGGCTGACCGGTTGCCTCGCGGAAACCGCCGGCGCGCATGCCATGAGAGCCGAATGGGTGAAGCAACTGCTGATCTTGAAAAACCGCATCCTGTACGGCCTTCCCAATGCAGCCCTGAATTGGCTGCCTTACCTTCAGGACCGGCGGATAGCGCGCGGTTCTGTGCTGGCGTTGGTGGAACGAGGTTACGATGCTCCCGCGAAAATCACCGCCGCCGAGGCCGGTTCGGTTCAAGATCTCTTGCCGCCTGGCCTTTTTCCATCCCTGTTTCCCGCCCCAATTGAAAAGAACGGGGCGGGGACTTCCCCGGTCCTGATCGAGCCTGAAACACCGGAATTCATCGTGGAACTGGACGTCGGCCGGCCCAACCGGATGGTGGTGAATGGCGCGCCGGTCCCCTTGACGCTTACGCAATTCCGCCTGATCCGCTGCCTCGCGCGGCGGGCGGGTTCGTGCGTGGACTACGAAACCATCCTTCGGGAAGTCTGGCCGGAGAGCGTGGGCGACCGGAAACAAATTTCCAGGCAAAAAAAATGGATTCTCGGCAAGATTCAGGAATCCATCCAAATCCCGGCCGACGGTTTGATCGAGACCATTCCCGGCGCGGGATTGCTTTTGCACGCCCGGATCAAGATGGGCTGATGCCCAGCAAGGAAAAGCCCCTGCCACCCGATGGTCAAGAGCCGTTTCGCCCCTGGACTGCTTGACCGATTGTGGCAAGTCCGGGACAATGCTCCGATTGGTAAGTGAATAAGGATCCACTATGGTGATGCCATCGATCGATAATCTAATCCCATCACTCCGCGAAAATGGTGTGGTCGGCGCGGGCGGCGCCGGCTTTCCCACCTACGCCAAACTCAAACCGCCGATTGAATATTTGATCATCAACGCGGCGGAATGCGAACCCCTGCTCCATAAGGACAAGGAATTATTGAAACGGTACGGGGCCGAAGTCCTCGAGGGGATGAAACAGGTTCGTTCGTTTCTCGGGGCCGGCGAAGCCATCCTGGGCATTAAGGGAAAATATCACGACATCATCGATGCTTTGACTCCCCTTCTCGAGCCTGGAATGCGGATTCATCCTCTCGGCGATTTTTACCCAACCGGTGATGAATTCGTCCTTATCTATGAAACCATTGGACGCGTGGTCCCGCCCGGCGGCCTTCCCTTCCAGGTGGGAGCCCTGGTGATGAACGTGGAGACGGTTCTGAACTTGGTCTGGAACCGTCCCGTGACTCATAAATACTTGACCGTGGCCGGTGCCGTGAACGATCCGCAAACCGTGCGCGTCCCCATCGGCATCTCCCTTCGTGAGGTGATCGAGGCGTGCGGCGGGGCGGCCGTGGATCCGTATGAGGTGATCACCGGCGGCGTGATGATGGGCCGGTATATACAAAACCTGGACGATCCCGTGACCAAGACGACGGGCGGCATCCTGGTGTTTCCTCCCGGTCATCCGGTGATCGAGCGGTACAGAAAAACGCCGGACGAGATCAATCGGATTGGCCGGTCGGCCTGTGATCAGTGCTCGTTCTGTACGGAATTGTGTCCTCGCTATCTATTAGGACACCCCATCGAACCTCACCGGGCCATGCGCTCGTTGGGCTTCAGCGTCGACCGGACGGCGCATGTTTTAGGTACGCTGTTCTGTTGCGAATGCAACCTGTGCACGATGATCGCCTGCCCCGAAGCGCTCGATCCCAAAAACGTCTGCGCCATGAACAAGGCCGAGCTGCGGAGCCAAAAGGCCGTCTATCCGGAATCCGGCCTGCACCGCCCGGTACATTCCATGCGCGAGGGAAGGCAAACCCCGCTCTCCCGGCTGATCCGCATCCTGGGATTGCATATTTACGAAAACAAAGGCCCGTACACGGAGATGAACTGGAATCCCGCCCGCCTGGTCATTCCCTTGAAACAACACGCCGGCGCCCCGGCCACACCGGTAGTGAGCGTGGGAACCCGCGTGCGCGAGGGCGATGTATTGGCCCGGGTGGACGAAACGCAGTTGGGGGCGTCCATCCATGCCAGCATGGATGGAGTAGTCAGCCAGATAACCGATAAAGCCATTGAAATCGAGCGAGGATAAGATACCGATGCCGAAGGCCATTGGAATGATAGAACTGTCCAGCATCGCCTTGGGATACCAGGTGGAGGACGCCATGCTCAAGGCCGCCGCCGTGGATCTCCTGGTGGCCCGCACGATCTGCTCGGGGAAATACATCGTGATCGTCGGCGGCGAGGTGGCCGACGTCAACAGCAGCGTGGAAGCGGGGCTGGGGGCAGCCCTGGATTCTATCATCGATCACATGGTCATCCCCAACGTCCACGAATCCCTCTTCCCCGCCTTGAGCAGCTCGGTCACGCTGGCCCCCGGGCAAATCCAGGCTTTGGGTATCGTGGAAACTTTCACGGTTTCCAGCATCCTGGAAGCGGCGGACGCGGCGGCCAAAGCTGCGGACGTCGTGCTGTTCCGCATTCACATCGCCATGGCCGTCGGCGGCAAGGGATTCCTCCTCCTGACTGGCGAGGTAGCGGCAGTGCGCGCGGCCGTGGAAGCGGCTTCCGCGATCGCCCGGGAAAGGGGAGTCCTCGTCGCTCCGGTGGTCATTCCCGGTCCCCGGCAGGAACTGTTCGCGGAGTATATTTAATTAATTTCGATTTCTTCACCGGGGATGCGGTGATTGATCATGGTACTTGACCAATCTAATCAAGTATCATTCGGTTGAGCGTGACACCTAATTTCGCTCTTGACAATGGATTCAATTTCTGTCAAGCTCTTCGATTGGATGATAAGAATTGTGGAAAGTTGCGTGTGGTAATGTCACTCTGGGGAGGGAGGCATGCCAATTAAACCCTCTTTTTCCGCGGTTGAGTTGTTGCTGGTCGCCGGGATCTGCGCCATTCTGGTAGCCATCGCCGTGCCTGGGTATATGGAGGCCAAAACCCGGGCGGAAGTGGCGGACGCGAAGAATACCGTACTGCAAGTGTATCACGGGATCATCCAATACAAGATCGATTACAACAAATATCCCGAAGCCCCGGCACCTTACGGGCCCAATCCCCTCCGACGGTTGCTTAATACCCAACTGATCACGTTCGAACCGGTGGACCGGTTCAAAGAAAACGTCCGGGATTATGGAGACAAATACGCCGATCCCTATTTAGGTTATGACTACATCAATTCGAAGATCCCCGTATACCAACTGACGCTGGCCCGCCTGAAAGCCAAAGCCGCCTATAATAGCAATCCGTTTTCTTCCGATATGAGTTATTACTACATTAAAAGCATCGGCCCGGACCAGACCGACTTCCGGGACGAAGGCGGGGCGCGCACTTACAACAAGCACAACGAATTGGGATTGGTGGAATACGATCCCACCAATGGGGTGTTCAGCCTCGGAGAGATCGTGAAATTCGCCAATCTGCAATAAAAAAAGCCCTTTCAGGGTATTTTGATGAGATGCCCAGAACACCGCCGGTTTCCAATAAGCGGTGTTTTTTTATGAAAGGTTGAGGAAAGCATGGAAAACACGCCTTGTGGAGAGATCCGGGTAGATATCCTGCCTGTGGGTCCCTTGCAGTCCAATTGTTACCTGATTTACTGTTCCGAAAACCGCAAGGCTCTGGTGGTGGATCCGGGAGATGAAGGGGAAAGAATCCTGCGGGCAATCCAACAACTCCGCCTCGTGCCCGTCATGATCATCAACACCCACGGGCATGGCGACCACATCGGGGCCAACGGCTTTATCAAGGAACGATTCCAGATCCCCATTGCCATCCACGCCGGCGACGCCCCCCTGCTGACCGATCCGGCAGCCAACCTCTCCGCGTGGATGGGTTTGCCCATTGTCTCCCCGCCCGCGGACCAGATTCTTCGTGATGGAGCCGCTATTCCCTTCGAAGGGAACATGGTGGAAGTCTTCCATACGCCGGGCCACAGCCCGGGCGGCATTACGTTGCGGATCGGCCATCATCTCCTGACCGGCGACGCCCTGTTCAAGGGCAGCATCGGCCGTACCGATTTGCCGGGATCGTCACAGGCGCAATTGTTGGAAGGCATCCGGAGGCATATCCTCTCCCTGCCGGATGACGTGATCATCTACCCCGGCCACGGCCCCTCCACCACGGTGGGAGAGGAACGCCGGTACAATCCGTTTTTGCAAGGAATGGCCTGAGGGGCCAGAGCGCCATGAGCGGAAAAGACATGGGAAAACCCCTGCATCCCTTTCTGCGCGAGTTCCTGGACCACCTGACCCTGGAACGCGGAGCGGCCTATGCCACCCGGGAGGCATACCGCCGCGATATCGTCCAGCATCTGGCCTGGCTGGAAGCGAAACAAATTCCATTCCCCCACGGCGTCGGGGATCCCACCATAGCCGATTATTTGTCCTGGCTGCGGCGGGAATCGATGCGCCCGAAATCGATCGCCCGGAAAACCTCCTCCCTCCGCCGCTTCTACCGTTACTTGGCGGGGGAAGGGTATCTCCCGGAAGATCCCACCCGCCTGACCCGCACGGCGCTGCCTCCCCAGCGATTCAAGGGAGCCTTGCGGCGGGAGGAAGTGGACCGGTTGATCGAAGCCACCAGCCTGGAGAAGAAACCCGCTTACCGCCTACGCGACCGGGCCATGCTGGAACTGCTCTATGCCACAGGATTGCGGATCTCCGAACTGCTCAATCTGCGGCCGGGGGATTTCAACTTTCAATTTCAGTTCTTGCGGACTCTCGGCAAGGGCGGCAAGGAACGGCTGGTTCCCTTCCACGGCCAGGCGGCGCGCTGCGTGATGGAATATCTGGAAGAAGGCCGCCCCGCCCTATGCGGTGCCCAGACCTCCGACCGCGTGTTTCTGAACCGCGCGGGCCGGCCGCTCTCCCGTATGGGATTTTGGAAAATCCTGAAGAAATACGCCCTTCTGGCGGGGATTCAGGCCGAACTCTCGCCTCATACCCTGCGCCATTCGTTCGCCACGCATTTGCTCGAAAACGGGATGGACCTGCGCGTGCTGCAGGAACTGCTCGGCCACGCCAGTATCACCACCACCGAGATCTATACCCACCTCGACCAGCGTCAGATGCGCGAAATGCACCGCCGCTTTCACCCCCGCGGGGAGAAGAAGTGATCTAGTGGGGCTTCATGCCAATCCCAGCCAGGCACTGCCCAGCCGGATTCGAACGGTTCTTACTTCCATTCGCCGCGAAAGGCATCGGATTGAGTGAAGAGTAGCAACGTCGTGACGGTTTTGTGGGCGCTATCTTACTGGCCGCCGCCATCTTTACATACTCCTTCCGCGGAGATTAGGATGCGCCCTGCAATCCTTTACAGTTTCACCTGGATCTCCTGAATCAACGCCTCGTCCACATCCACACCCAGGCCGGGACGGGTAGGAACCGCCAAACGTCCCTGGACCGGCGCGAACGGCGCGGCCAGCACGCTGTACGCCAAAAACTGCGGGCCGTTGAGCGCCGCGGGATACGCCAAGCCATACGCGCCAAACAAGGCCAGCGACGCCGCCAGCGCGACATCCGGATCGGTCAATCCACTGCCCAAGAACATCAGCCCTGCGTCTTCCAAAATCTCCACCTGCCGCCGGGCGGACCACAATCCGCCGCAGCGCGCCGGTTTCATGGCCACGCCGTCCAGCATATCCAGCCGGATGAACTCCATCAAATCGCGGGGGGTGATCACACCCTCGTCCATGAGGATGGGCAGTGCCCCCTGCCGCTTGAGACGCTGGTAGCCGGAAATCTCGTTGGGCCGCAGCGGCGCTTCCAACACGTCCACCCCGATATCCGCCAGCCGGGGCGCGGCCCGCAGCGCGGTGGCCAGGTCGTAGCCTCCGTTCGCGTCCGCCCACAGAAAACCGTTGGGGATCCGCTCGCGCACCCGTTTGCATAGTTCAATGTCGTACGCCAGATCGGGCGCGACCTTCACGTTGAAATTCCGGAATCCTTTTTCCCACCCTTCTTCCATCATCGGATCGAGTTGATCGAGCGTGGCGGGATTCAGCGTCCAGCTCAAGGTGATTTCCGGATTTCCGGTCCGGCCCCAGAGCCGCGCCAGCGGAGCGCCCAGCGCCTTGCCCCACAGGTCATGCAGGGCGATGTCGATCCCCGCCTTGCAGAGGGGCATCCCGGCCGTGAAGCCGGGCTTGATCACCGCATCCAACGACTTGTGAATCCCCCCCAAGTCCCGCGGATCCCGACCGAGCAGCCCAGGCTTCAGGTAACGGTCGATGGTGCTGGTGACCGATTCCAGCGTTTCGTAGGTCCAAGTGGGGATGGGCACGCTTTCACCCCAGCCCGCGGTGCCGTCATCTGCCGTAATTTTCACCAGCACCGCCGCCCGGCCGGTCCGCGCGCCGCCTGGAGTCTCCAAAAACTTGAACCGCCCCCGCGTTGGGTAATAGACAGGATACGCCTCGATGTGTTCAATTTTCACGAAATCACCCTCCCCTTCCGGCGGCGTGAATTCATGAAATTCTCAGCCGCCTGAATCATGGAACCGGTATATCCTACTCTGGGCAGGATGTAAAATGGAGGATGGTTGAGGACCGTGGCAGACAGCCCCCAATAAAAAGGGCACAATTACCAATGGGCCACTACGATCCTCCAGCCGTATATTCCTCATCAATCCAGGTTTAATCCATGGGAATACGGGGATCTCCCCTCCATTCCCTCCCTGCTTGACGGTTTCCGGCAAAACTCTACAATGACATGCAGATATAAATTTAGCGAGATCCTAGAAGGCCGCCATGCTTTCCAAAACCGGTATCCACGCCATCCGGGCCGTGATCGCCTTGGCTGAACTTCCCGAGGGCGCCTACGCGGGGGCCACGGGCATTGCTCTGGCGATTAAGGCGCCTAAGAATTACCTGGGAAAGCTGCTGCAGCTGCTCGCCCGGGACGGCCTGCTCGAATCGCAAAAAGGACTGGGCGGCGGCTTCCGCCTGGCTCGCGATCCGCAAAATATCACCTTGCTCGACGTGGTGGAGCCGATCGAGCACATCAGCCGTTGGAATGGCTGCATTTTGGGCCGGGACACTTGTTCTGAACAAAATCCCTGCGCCTTGCACGACCGCTGGAAAACCGTCCGGGACGCCTACCTGGAGATGCTCGGCCAGACCACCATCGCCCAACTCCTGGACAAACCCAAACCCATTAAAATCCGCCGGTAAACCTCTCCCCGCACGGCAGACCTCCGCGCCGATACGGGCTTTTCCCAACCGGTAAAGCCGAACGGGAAACTCCGATTCGGAAGAAGGCTTGGATTCTGTCCCTTGAATTGGCCTGCCTCGACCGCAAGCGATCCTCCCGGCCGCCGGTAATTTACTTCACCACCCTGAAGTTCAACAGTATCTTGGATTCTATGGATCCACCAGGAGCTTCTCAACCCGCGCGCAGGGCCCCTTCGGCCGGCGGGAGATCCATCTTCATGTTCAGGCCATGTTTCTCTCCCGAATGGGCTGGATAAGCGTCGCGTAATTTTGTCTTGAAATAATCCCGCTTATAAAGTTGAACGCCACTGAAAGGAGAATAGGATGAATTTTTGGAAACTTTGGGTATCCCTGGTTCTGGTGATCGGCTTGTCGTTCGCGGTTCTGGGCTACTACGGATGGGTCATTTACCGGGAAGCCCCTCCCATTCCGGACCGCGTGGCCACCACGGACGGCCGGACCTTGTTCACCGGGCAGGAGATCCGCGACGGCCAGAATGTCTGGCAATCGGCCGGAGGCCACCAGATGGGAAGCATCTGGGGCCATGGTTCGTATGTCGCGCCCGATTGGTCTGCCGACTGGCTGCACCGCGAATGCGAATGGCTGCTGAACCACTGGGCGAAGCAAGACTACAACGCGGATTCATACGGAACATTGGGCGTGGAACAACAGGCCGTTCTCAAGGCCCGGCTGAAGAACGAATTGCGGACTAACACCTATGATCCGCAAACAAGAGTCCTCACGGTGTCGAACCTCCGCGCTCAGGCCATCGAGGCGGCAGGGCAGCACTACGCCGCCTTGTTCGGCGAGGATCCCGCCTTGGACGGACTGCGCGAGGCCTATGCCATTCCCGCACGGGTGCTGCGCGATCCCGAACGGCAGCGGTTGATGAACGCCTTCTTCTTCTGGACTGCCTGGGCCTGCGCCACCAACCGTCCCGGGCAGGAAGTCACCTATACGCAGAATTGGCCTCCTGAGCCTTGGATCGACAATCAGCCCACCGGCCCCATCGTGGTCTGGTCGGTGATTAGTTTCGTGCTGCTGCTGGCCGGCATCAGCGCCCTCGCCTGGTATTACGCCGTGATCAAACACAAGGCCGGCGAAGAGCCTCCCCTGCCGGACCGTGATCCCCTGTTGGCGTGGCGGCCCACGCCGTCCATGAATGCCACGCTGAAATATTTCTGGGTAGTGATCGCCCTGATCCTGGTCCAAGTGTCGATGGGCGCGATCACCGCGCATTACGGAGTCGAAGGTTCCGGTTTCTACGGGTTTCCCCTCGCGGAATTCCTGCCCTATGCCGTTAGCCGGACCTGGCATGTGCAATTGGCCATTTTCTGGATCGCCACCGCCTGGCTGGCCACTGGACTCTTCATGGCGCCCGCGGTTTCCGGATATGAACCCAAATATCAGAAGCAAGGCGTCAATTTTCTCTTCGTCTGCCTGGTGATTATCGTCGCCGGGACGCTCTTCGGCACCTGGCTCGGTACCCGCCAGCGGCTGGGCTTGACCGCCAACTACTGGTTCGGTCATCAGGGATTAGAATACGTGGATCTCGGCCGCTTCTGGCAAATCTTCTTGACCATCGGCCTTTTCCTCTGGCTGGGACTCATGGGCCGTGCCTTGTGGCCGGCCCTCAAAAAGCCCGGCGAACACCGCCATCTGCTGGTGTTGTTCTTCATCGCCAGCGCGGCCATCGCCCTCTTCTACACCGCCGGATTGATGTGGGGCCGCCAGACGCACCTCGCGATCATTGAGTACTGGCGCTGGTGGGTCATTCATCTCTGGGTGGAAGGATTCTTCGAGGTCTTTGCCACCGTGGTCATCGCCTTTCTCTTCACCCGCATGGGATTGCTGCGGGTCGCCACCGCTACTTCCGCCGTGCTGTTCTCGTGCTCCATTTTCCTGGCGGGCGGCATCATCGGAACCTTCCATCATCTCTATTTCACGGGAACACCCACGCCCATTCTGGCCCTGGGAGCCACCTTCAGCGCCCTGGAGGTCGTCCCCCTCGTTCTCATCGGCTTCGAGGCGTACGAGAATCTGGAACTCAGCCGTGCGCGCCAGTGGATCCAGGCCTACAAGTGGCCCATCTACTGCTTTATCGCCGTGGCTTTTTGGAACCTGGTGGGCGCGGGCCTTTTCGGATTTCTCATCAATCCGCCCATCGCCCTCTATTACATGCAAGGGCTCAACACCACGCCGGTACACGGCCACACCGCCCTCTTCGGTGTGTATGGCATGCTGGGTATCGGCCTGACCCTCTTCTGCCTCAAGGGACTGGCCGCCCGCAACGTGTGGCGCACCGGGGTGTTGTCGTTCGCCTTCTGGTCGATCAATATCGGCCTGGCCCTCATGGTGCTGCTCTCCGACCTGCCCCGCGGATTGCTCCAAACCTGGGCCAGTGTCGAACATGGTATGTGGTATGCCCGCTCCGCCGAGTTCATGCAGACTGGAATCATGGACCTTCTGCGTTGGTTGCGGGTCATCGGCGATACCGTCTTCGCCGTGGGCATGGTGGCCCTGGGCTGGTTTGTGGCGGGGCTCAAAACCGGTTGGTCGGTGACCGGCGAGATGGAGCCGGGCTTCGAATCCGAACCGGATACCCGGGGCGTCCGATACGCTGATCAGTGAAGAAGGATATCGTCTGGAAGAGGTATTCCTTGGGTAGTGGAAGAATTGCCATTTCTCTTCCGCGGCGGACACCGCGTGGGGGAACTCCAACGCAGAGTGTATGGAATCCGTGAGAGATCCAATCCTTACAAATCGAGGGGTAAGCCCATCTGCTTGAATTGCGAGGCCATGTCCCGCGCGCCCCACCGCCGGTGGATGAGTCCCCCCTTCAGTTCGAACCACTCCATCGCGATGATTTCATACGGCCGGCCGGTGGCCGGTTTGCCCCGGAATGGCTTCACGGAGGTACCCCTCTCCACGTACCGCATGGCCACCGCGTCTCCTTCCTCGAGGATCGACTCCACTTCCAGTTGAATCTGGAACGACTCGAAGAGCTCTGCCCAAATCGGCTGGATCTTCTCCAGCGGTCCCCACCCAAAAACCCCGTAAATTAAAGCATCCGGCGTGAACAAGCGGCACAGTCCCTCGATATCCCAGCGGTTGAACGCCTCGACATACGCCAAGACGACTTTCTCGTTGCTACGAAGCATGGAGGATCTTCCTTTACCGTCTGAGTTTCATGGATTCCATTCAACCGTGAATTCGCCGCCACGCCAAGCCGGAGGCTCGCGCGCCGGGAGAAAATCCATCGGATGGAACCTACGAAAATTCGGAGAAAGGGCTATAGTATAAGGTGTCAAATTCTCTTTAGGCCAGGCGAGGGCCCATAGCTCAGTTGGTTAGAGCCACCGGCTCATAACCGGTCGGTCCCTGGTTCGAGTCCAGGTGGGCCCACTCTCAAAATCCCCAATAAAATCAACCCTAACCTCACTTAAACCCCTGGCAGGACGGCTTATTCTCATTTCCGGCCTGATTATAATATTTTGCCGGTCGGTCCCGCATTTTCCTTGACTTTCCCGAATAAACCTGATAGATTGTAATCAAAATCATAACAAATAGGCTCCACCGGTTAGTCAAAAGGGGGTCCGTATCATGGCTCGAAAACCTAAAAAACGCGCTCATGGAACCGGCTCCCTCATCCGCCGGGGGAATTCTTGGCTACTTCGCATTCTTGTAAACGGGAAGATCATCCAACGAACGATCCGGGACCCGTACACCGGCCTTCGCGCCCATACCAAGGCGGAGGCGGAACGCCTGGCCTCCGCCATGCGGGTTGAACTCTTTTCCAACGGGAAAGCCGGTCTTTACGAAAGGGATCAGACCGTTTCCCTGGGGGAACTCAACCAAGCCTACTTGGAATCCTATGCGGAACGCTGGACCAGGAAGCGCAAGGTGAACTGGCTTTATGCCATCGAGCAAGCCATGCGGTTCTTCAAGACCGTGGATGAAATTACCCATGAACGCCTGGGGGACTTTGTCCAGAAACGCTTGGCTACTCCCACATTCCGGGGAGACCCGCGAACCCCGGCGGCGGTCAACCGCGAATTGGAATGCCTGAGGCGCCTACTGAATTGGGGAGTTCAAACCGGACGGCTGCCGAAGAATCCCATGAAGGGATTCTCCCTGCTGAAAACGCCTTTCAGCCGGGACCGTATCCTCTCCCGCGAAGAACTCGAACGGCTGATCCAGGCCCTCGATAAACCGGCCTTCGCCCATATCCGGCTGATTGTCCTGATAGCGGTTACCACCGGAATGCGGCGGGGGGAAATCTTCTCCCTGAAATGGGCGGGACCCCAAACGGCTAAGACCGACAACATGGTCAACCTCGATGAGGGAGTCTTCGACCTGCAACGGACCAAGGCCGGCCGGCGCAAGGTCCCCATCCCGTCCATCCTCAAGGCGGAACTGGCCGCCCTTCCCCGCGTCTCTAACTACGTGTTTCCCTCTCCCGTGGATACCACGAAGCCAATCAGCGATATCAAGAAATCGTTCCGCGCCCTGATGCAAGAAGCCCGGATCGAGGGATGCCGGTTCCACGACCTGCGGCACGTGGCGGCCAGCGGCTGGGTGGAAGGCGGGGTGGACATCAAAACGGTCCAGGAACTCTTGGGGCATACCAGCATCATTACCACCCAACGCTATCTGACCAGCCTGGCGGAAAGCAAACAGAAGGCCGTGGATGGCATCGCGGCCAAAATCCTGGGAGGAGCGGCATGACAAGGATAGTGATAAATCCAAAATTGCGTATTCCGGTGGATATCAAAAACAACTTAATGGCTATAACGGCAACAACACATTATCCCGCTGAGGCGGAGGAGATGTTACTTTACGTGTTATTATCTACACAGGGTTTCAAGTCATATGAAAAACATATAAAAGGAACTGATGAAGCAGAAGAAGTCCGCAGAAATGTAGCCAGCATTGATCCCAAAACAGGTGAAGCCGACGAAGTATGCGTGGATATAGTAAAACTGGGCTATTCACGAAGGGATATTCAGAGGGAAACCTTGAAAAGACTCTTGAAACAATCTCTAATGTTACATGAATTACTCGTCAGTTTTAGAAATGAAATGAAAGAAAAATCCTACCATTACGATGAAACCAATAAATACATTAACGAAACCCCTTTGGATCTCGCCAACGTTCCAATGGAACTTATCGGACAAGACCACGATGATTCCAAGGTCATTACGGGATTGGAACACCTTGCGGTTTTATTGGAATGCATAAACTCTCATTTTCAACGGATACTGAAAAACCTTACCCAAAAACCCAGCGAAAAGGCATATTATATCTTGGTTTATAAATTAGTGGGGATTTTCAATGAATTTCACAAGTGGGGAGATATTGCCAAACATAAACTGGCATCGTATAGGAATAAATTTGTCCAGAAAGCCTTGTCTCTTATTTACCCCAATTACGGGGTGCCAGAACTCACAGAGCGATTGAAACGGTTAATCAACAACGCGAATAAGAACACACATTACATCCGGTTGGTACACATTGATGAGCCGAATGGGCCTAATATTATTTCGTCCTTCCCTCCCGATTTCAACTTCCACGCCTGATCATCCCCATGCTTTTTTCTTGACAAATACCCCCTACACCAAAAGGCATGTCTTATTGTCAAAAAACTCATTCCCTTTCGGTCATAATCCCCTATTGAAAGTGAATTAGAAAGAAAGGGGAACAAACAGTGAACAAATGCTGGCTTAGTCTAGAAGAGACCGCCACGGCCACTGGCCTTAGTATTTCTTCTTTGAGGAAGTGGTGTGCGGCAGGGGCGATTGATCCGAAATGTGGAAGAAGATTCGGGTGGGTTTGGAGGTTTAAGAGGGCGGTTATTGAAAACGAAGGTCTTATTGTGGACCGATCGAAGATTCGTGGTTATCGGAACCAGGTAGCAAGGCAATGAGTATTCGGCGGAGGTCCGAAATTCGTCAACATACCGGCTCGCGGACCTCCAGGCCTGGGCGGGTGAGCGCCTGGCGCGATCCACCAGTGATCCCGGCCGGGA
>ERZ795060.1319-NODE-1319-length-29572-cov-13.515364_pt1 | contig 29572 bp, 30 predicted proteins | sample MGYA00375144_ERZ795060 | MGnify/ENA primary metagenome ERZ795060 (study PRJEB30189, sample SAMN05720157) | activated sludge metagenome | isolation source: anaerobic digester from wastewater treatment plant | place: Japan | collected 2015-05-15 ...
CAAAGATAATGTCAATAATGTTTCTACTACTTATTCCAAAAAAGTAAGACAAGATGTATTAGCTCCTACCAATGGTACTTTAACTGCTACTCCGGGTAATCAACAAATATCTTTATCTTGGTCTGGTTTTTCTGATTCAGGTTCAGGATTGGCTACCACAAATACTTATAAATTGGTTTATCAGACAGGTAGTTCTCCTAGTAGCTGTAGTGTTGGCACCCAAATTTATCTTGGTACTAATACTTCTTATACTCATACAGGTTTAACCAATGGCACTACTTATTATTATCGAGTTTGCGCTTATGATGCTGTTGGCAATATTTCTACAGGAGCGACTACATATGCTACTCCTTCCTCTGTTGTTGTATATTGCAATCAGTCTAATAGTTCTTGCAGTACTATTTGTTCTAACAATGGTAAGACTTGCATTTCTATAGGCACAGATACTCAAGGAACAAATGGTAATTATTACAAAGGGGTACGATCTGTGTCAGGGGGAACCATTGGTTATACATGTAGTCAATATACTGGTGGCTCTTGTTCGACTAGCTTTACTTATTATACTCAAGCTAAGTGTCTTAGCTGCAATTATTGTCGTTGCCAATAGTCTTCAATCGTCTTTAATTGAATTAACCTTATATTAAACAGAAAGAAAATCGCAATTTTAACGATTATTCTCGTTTGTTTTATTCTAATAATTTTTTATTGTGTTTCAATTAAATCAAAATTAGCTCGAAATGTTTTTTAATAGCTTTTGACGGACTGTAAAGCAAACATTTGTCCTTTTATGGGTATCAACTAAACACTACTTCCAATCTGAATAAATTTTTTAATAAATTTTTTTCTGAATCTTATGTGTTTACTAAAGTTCAGAGTCCTGCTTCTTGGACTGCGCCCACTTTTATTTCTGTTTTTACCTCAATGCATCCAGGCGAACATAAGATAATGAATAAATCCATAGAATATGATAAAGTTAATAATAAAATAATCCAAGCTCATTTAAAGATCTATGGGTATGCTACAGATACAACTCCCTTTTTGACTTCTTTAATATCTCGAAACGGTATCATATTCAAAAACGCTATCACCCCAGCTTATTAAACCTTATAATGGGGATACTGCTTTGGGCTATCATGGATTATTTTCTAGCCTACAGCAAAAATTTGATTTTACTAAGCAAACAGCAGGCTCAATCGGAAAAATACTACGGATAACTGAAGAAGGCGGAAGAGAAGTCGAAATGATAAAATATGATCAAGGCGATGTGAATTATTTGCGATATGCTTATGATGAAGGAATTAAATATGTGGACGAACAATTAAAGGATTTTTTCGATCAGATAAAATCATTACCTGATTTTGAAAATACCGTAATTATTATTAGCGCAGAGCAAGGCATGGACCTAAAAGAACACGGTTTTATTTTCCATAGAGATTTGTATGATACTAACATTCATGTCCCGCTTATTATTTTGGCTCCAAAGTGTAGGACACAAAAGATAGAAAAATCAGTAAGTTCGTCAGATATAATGCAGACGATTATAGATTTAGCAGGTATTCCTATGCCAGAAAATATCGGGGGGAAGAGTTTGCTGCCGTTAATTAAAAGTTTATCGCTGAAAGAAAGCCCTATTTAAAGCGAAAGGCATCCTTTTGATGAATATTCTATGCGTCTAGGTGATTGGAAATACATTTTAAGAAATCAAGATAAAATGAAGATGTTAGATGTCTTGTATTCACAGGAAGATATATTTTTCATTAAATATTCTTCAGGGAGATATTACTTTTAGTAATGAATTATATAATCTTAAGAATGATCCATATGAACAAAACAATTTAATAGAAACAGGGTTGTCTATAGAAGTTGTCTATCGAAAAAGAATTAGATCAATCGATACAAAATTTCAGAGATAAAATGACCAAAGCTCGTTTAGGGCTCAATATTGAGCCATTCGATGTAACGTTATTTACTTACCCTTAGTATTTATAATAAATTTTTCAAAATTTATAAAATTTGTTATAATATTAAAATAATATTTTGTTGTTAAATCAGAGTATTATCGAATATATTTTTACTTACTGAGTATGGTTTATGGAAAGAGACCCAAAATTAAAAATAATAGAGTTAATTTTCGCGGCCAATCTCTTTTAGAACTTCTTTTATCCATTGGTGTCGGGACAATTTTAATTGGCGGGTCGGTGCTATTAATGGCTACTTCTTTAAAAAGTTATCAATCAATAAAACAACGATTAACTATTAATTCTTTATCTCGGCAAGAAGCAGAGGTTATAATTTCCAAGGCTCAAGATAGTTGGCATAGTGTTTATGATTTAACAAGGGCAACAAATTATTATGCTACTTCAACTAATAATGTTTGGAGTTTTAATTCTGGCAAAGAAGAATCCACAATTAATAATGTTTTTTATAGAAGATATTTCCAAGTGTTAGATGCTTTACGAGATGATTCAGGAAACATCGCTACTTCAGGAAATACTGACCCAAATACTTTAAAAATCAATGTTTTTTTGGAATACGGAATTAATTATAATTCTTCTTCAACTTTATCTTTCTATCTTACTCGTTCCGCTAATAATCAGGTTCTTCAACAAACAGATTGGTCAGGCGGTCCGGGTCAAACCGGTCCTATTCCTAATTCCGGAAATAAATTTGATACTTCTACCAATATTGACTACGCTTCAACAACCGGTTCTATTTATATGGCCACCACTACCGCAGGAGCAGAATTAATTTCTTCTATTATTGATACAGGAATTGAAGGTGGCGCAGGGTTTAATTCTTTACTTTGGCAAGGAAGCAAAGGAACTAATGGTTCTGTAAAATTTCAGATTGCTTTTTCTAATTCTGCTACTGGTCCTTGGACATATTATGGTTGTACGACTATTCCTTCTTCTTGTTTAAATCCAAATAATTGGACAACTGCCAGCAGTTCTTTGGCTGCTTTAGAACCAAACACCTCCCTGCCTTTACCTTTTTATGGCACTCCTAGTCCCCAAAATAATCGTTATATCCGCTATAAAGTTTTTCTTTCCACTTCTGGCACTTCTCCTCAAATAAATGATATAATAATAAACTGGAGCCCATAGGTCTGTATCCAGTATATTGTATTCTGTATCCAGGATGGTGTATAATAAAGATAAAATTAAATCATTTACTGATTTAAATGCTTATAAAGAAGCACATAAATTAGTCCTTATGATTTTATTAATAGCCAAAGATTTGAAATATTTAGATCAACAAACATTTAATTTAATAGCTCAACAATCAATAATTGTTAGAAAATTACTCTCTGGTCTTAAACGAATAAAATATCAAAATGAAACTTTTTAATACAGAATACAGAATACAGGATACAAGATACAGAATACAGAATACAGAATACAGACTCCACGGTTTTACCCTGATGGAACTTTTGCTTTATTCTGGTATTTTAGTAATTTCTGCAGGGCTGATTGGCGGAATTGTTTATACTATTTCTAAGGCAAACTTAAGAACTCAAGCAGAAGAAGAGGTGAATTCCTTAATGATGCGGCTGGAAGAAGTATTTCGCCAAAAAATCGAGGTAGCAAAAGGAGTTAATAATTTTGGAGTGGGGGGCGCGATATTGGAATTAAATATGGGAAATTCAACTACGACTTTTAGTTTAAGTAATTTTATTTTGTATTTAAATGAGGGCACTGGTGATTTACCGTTAAACGACCCAAATAAAGTGAAAGTTACTTCTTTAGTTTTTTCTCCGACTGGCGCTAGTGGGGCGACAATCTCCAACTCTTATCATTATGCTTGGAGTGATAATGTTGGTTGGATTGATTTTGGTTATCCAGGTTCAAATGTAAGAGTTCCAACTGGGGCAGGCGAACTATTTGGTGCTGCCTATATTTTATCTGATGGCTCTTGGATTTCTTTAAATTGTAAGACTACTGATAGTTGTTCTTCAAGTAATTATAAAGTAAGTTCTGATTCAAATGGTAATTTGAGTGGTTGGGCCTGGTCAGAAAATTATGGCTGGATTAGTTTTAGTTGCAAAACTGGCGGTTCAGATGGGGGAGATATTTGTTTTTCTTCTAATTATGGCGTGAAAGTGGCAACAACTACCACAGGAAATTATCAGGCAGGTGAATTTGATAATTACGCTTGGTCAGAAAATATCGGCTGGATTAGTTTTAATTGTAAAACTGGTGGTTCAGACCAGAGTAATATTTGTTCTACCTCTAACTACCGAGTTCAAGATTTAAGAATGAATACTGGCGCCGTAAAAATAGATATTACTTTACAGTACAATTCTCAAAAGCCAGAACAGCAAATTACTAAAACTAACAGTTTTGTTTTTAATATTCTTACTCCCGCGAAATGAAGCAGTTTTTTAATTTTTTAAATAATTTTCTAATGTCTTAATTTTTAAAAATTATAAAATTTAGAATGTTTATTTATAAAATTAAAAATTACAAAATTAAAAATTGTTTTCGTGGAGTTGCCTCTCTTATTACGGTTATTTCTTTAGGGACTTTAATTTTTATTGTTTCTTTAGCCACCAGTATTCTTGCTTATTACTCAAATTTAAATATAGATTCCAATAAAAAAGCCATCATCGCAAACTATGCTGCTTATAGCGGGCTTCAGGATGCCCTGTTAAAATTAGAAAGAAATAAAGATTATAGTTCTTCTTTTAATTTAAGCGTTAATGGGACTAATGATGTTTCGGTAACTGTTTCTGGTGGAACGATTACTAGCACCGCTACTTTTTCCCAAATTAGTAAAAAATTGCAGACAGTAGTTGTTATTGATTCTACCACTGGACTAATTACCCCCACTTCAACTGTTGAGTTAACTTTATGAAAAACAATGTTCAAAAGAAGTTTAAAATTGATTGGCAAAAGTTATTAGTGCCAGATTTTAGAATTTATGGCGTTTCTTTAACTGATTATGAGATTAAAATTTTCTGCTTTGATAAATCTTTAAATAAAATTACTAAAGTAAATAAATTCGCTTTGCCAAAAGGAATTATTAAAGAAGGTATCCTCCAAAATCCCGAGGCTTTAAAATCTTTTTTTAGTTCTTTAAAGGAAAAACTCTGGCAAAAAGAAAAAAATGTTTGGTTGATTCTATCACTACCATCAGCAAATTTTTATATTAATTATTTTTCTCTGCCAGAATTAGGCGATACCCAATTAAAAGATGCTATAATTTTCAACACCCAGATGATGGCTCCTTTGCCACTAGAAGAATCCTATTTCGACTGGGAAGACTGGGGTCCTTCTGAAAAAGAATTTGAAAAAGAAATTTTTATTGCTTTGGGAATCAAAAAACAAATTGAACCATATTGGGAAATTTTAAAAGATTTAAACTTTAAAATAGTTGCTATTGAGCCTTTTGCTTTGTCCTTAACCCGTTTCGTTTATAATTTTTTGGAAAAAGAAGAGCCGGTTTTAATTATTGAAGTAAGAAACGATGGAGTAGAATTTGTAATTAGCGAAGGAAGCAAATTGATTTATTTTGATTATGATTCTTGGCATGAAATTTTTGGCCAAAATATTCCTCAAAAAATTCTTCCTTCGCATCTAGAAAAACATTTTTTAAATGAAATCCCAATGATTTTGAATTTTTATTCTTTAAAAAGACAAAGAGCGTTAACGAAATTTCTTTTTTTAAACGAGAGTGACCAATTAGTCAATTATTTTAATGACTGGGTGACCAAAAATTACAACTTAACTCCATTATCTTTTACTCTTCCTCCGGCATTAAAAAATCTTAAAAGAGACTGGGCAGCAGTAGTTGGTTGCGCTTTGCGGGGGTTGATTCCGCGCAGAAAAGATACGATTGTTTCTTTGGCGCCAATTCAAACTGAAGAAGATTATTATCAATCGCATTTAATAAGGGTGATTTCTTTATGGCTTAAAATAATTATAACAGTTGTGGGTTGCTTTACAGTAGTTTATGGTCTTTTGGATTATACTTTATTTGCAAATATGGAAAAAAAATTAGCAGGCGAGATTTCGCAGCCAATCAATCCAATTATTTTACAAAAGCAAGAAGAATTGCAAAGATCAGCCGATGAGTTTAATGCTTTGGTTAAAAAAGTAGAAGCAATTAATACTTATAAAAAAGATTTTTCTCTTATTTTAAATGAAATCACTAATGAAGCAAGAGATACGATTAATTTGAAAAGAATTTTTATTACTGATAGCGGCGCTTTTAACATTACTATCACTGGTGAAGCCAAGTCAAAAGAAACAGTCGTTAAATTTAAGCAAAAACTGGAAGAGAAGCAAATTTTAAAAGACGCTTCTTTGCCCCTTGAGGCCCTAGTAGAAACTCCCGAAGGAGTAAGTTTTATTTTAAACGGAAAATTATAAAGCTTTTAGATATTGCTTAAAAGCTTATTATTTTTAACCCAGAGGAATAAGTTCATAGCGCGGCTCTGCGAGCGAGCGGGCATGGTCCGAGCACTCAACTGCGTTGAGTGCTCGGGAGCGAGCGAGCAGCGCCAGTGAGCGAGCGCGCTGGGCGAGCGAACGGTAGCGAGAACTTATTCCTCTGGGTTAGGTATATCTTTTATGAAAATTACTTTTTTTGGTGGCATAAATGAAATCGGCGGAAATAAAATTTTAGTAGAGGAAAAAGGGACCTCTATTTTTTTAGATTTTGGCAAAAGTTATAAAGAATCTTCGCTTTATTTTGAAGAATTTGTTAGTCCAAGAGCAGTCCATGGAATTAAAGATTACTTGGCTTTGAATTTGATTCCTCAAAAACAGGGGATTTATCGTAAAGACCTAGTTGAAATTTTAGAAAGAGAAAATCAGGATATATCTTCTTATGATAAATTATCTTTATCGGCAATTCTACTTTCTCACCCCCATATGGACCACGCCGGTTATCTTTCTTTTATTGACGAAAAAATCCCTGTTTATTTAACTAAAGAAAGTCTTTTGGTATTAGAGACTTTTAACATCATTAAGCCCTCTAATTTGGAGAATGAAATTTTTGAAATAAGTTATCCTCATTATCTTGACTGCAAAAAAAGAAAAAAACAAAAAAGAAATTTTAAAGAAGTTTCAAATTTAAAATCATTTAAAATTGGCAGTTTAGAGATAGTGCCGATTGCTGTTGACCATTCTGCCCCTGGGGCAGCAATGTTTTTAATTAAATCCAAAAATAAAAAAATTCTTTATTCTGGAGATTTTCGGTTGTCGGAAATGAAAAAGGAATATTTAGAAAAAGTGACTGATTATCTTAAAAAAGAAAAGATTGATTATTTTTTGTGTGAAGGAACACGAATTACAGAAAATAAAGTTTTAAGAGAAGAAGAAGTTTACAGTAAAGCCCAAGAAAGGATTTCCAATATTAAAGGGTTAATTGTTGCTGATTATTCTTTAACAGATACTACTCGCTTTTTAACTTTGCAGAACTTAGCCAAGTCAATAAAAAGAAAAATGGCGCTGCCGTTTAATTACTTTGGTTATTTGATTTTTCTTAAAGAAAAAGGGTTCAAGATAGATATTTCAAAAGATATTATTTTGTATGGGAAGAAAAAATCAAAATTGAAAAAATGGGAGAGAGATTTAATTAAAAAATACCCATCTGTTGAAGCCGAAGAGATTCAAAAGAATCCAAAAAATTATTTTGTGATTTTAAACTTTTATCAAATTCAAGAACTGATTGATTTAAAGCCGGATGAAAATTCTTATTTTTTACGAGCTATTACCGAGCCTCATTCAGAAGAAATGGAAATCTCTGAAGCAAGATTTGTCAATTGGATTAAGTATTTTCAAATGCAAGGTTTAACAGAAGAGGGAAAATTTGAAAGAGCGCATATTTCTGGTCATATCTCGGGCAAAGAACTAAAAGAATTTATTTCAAAAATCCAACCTCACTGTATTATTCCTATTCACACCGAGCAGCCGGAAGAATTCAAAAAAATGCATAAAAATGTCATAATAGTAGAGAGAGGAGAAACCTTAGTTTTATAATTTTCAATTTTCAATTTACAATTTACAATACATTTTCAATGATTTAATGTTCCAATGTTTGAAAATTGATTAATTGTAAATTCAATGAAAATTGTAAATTATAAATTATAAAATTGTATTTATGCTTATCGATGGCAAACAACTTTCTCTAGAGATATTAGACCAATTAAAACAAGAAAGAAAAACAATTGCCAAAAAAATCCGTTTGGCAGTGGTTTTAGTTGGAAAAGATCCTGCTTCTTTGTCTTTTATTAAACAAAAAGAAAAAATTAGTCAAAAACTGGAAATTGATTTTCGTTTGTATCAGTATCCTTTAGATATAAAAACGAAGGAATTAAGAAAAAGAATTTCTGAAATTTGCCGACAAAACATTAATCGGGGAGTGGTAGTTCAATTACCCTTGCCCCAAAAAATTAAAAGTCAGTCAGTGCTTAATGCAGTTTTGCCATTAAAAGATTGCGATTGTTTGTCAGAGAAAAATTTAGGCCAATTTTACACTTCAAGAAGTAAAATTTTACCGCCAACAATTGCCGCGATAAAATTTATTTTGGAAAAATATCAAATTCCTATCAGAGGAGAAAATGTTTTAGTCATTGGCAGAGGACAATTAGTAGGAAAACCAGCTGCTTTGTGGTTTATAAACGAAGGGGCAACCACTATTATTTCAACCAGTAAAACTAAAAATTTAAAAGAATTATTAAAATGGGCAGATATTATTATTACTTCTGCCGGGGTACCAAATTTAATCACTGGCGATGAGGTAAAAGAAGGAGTAGTGGTAATTGACGCGGCGGTTGTTTCTGAAAATGGCCAATTAAAAGGCGACTGCGATTTTGAGTCAGTTAAAGAAAAAGCCAAAATTATTACTCCTGTGCCAGGAGGAATTGGTCCCCTAACAGTGGTTTTCTTATTTAAGAATTTGCTGACATTGGCCAAACTCCAAAAAAAATAGTATAATGTTTTGTATCCTGTATCTATTATTTATTATTTTTTATTTTTTATTTTTGATTTATTATGTGATTTATTATTATGTTTGACATTTTAATTAAAAAAGGATTAGTGTTTGATGGTTTGGGCAATAAACCTCAAAATTTGGATTTGGCAATTCAGAACGGAAAAATTTTAAAAATAGGCAATTTTAAAAATGAAAAAGCAAAAACAGAAATAAATGCTTCTAACCAATATATCTGTCCTGGTTTTATTGAAATTAACAGTTTAGCAGATAGAGATTTCAGTATTTTTTTGAAACCAAAAGCAGAAAATTATTTGCTTCAGGGGGTAACGACAGTTATTGGTGGCGCTGGTGGCGCTTCGCTTTATCCTTTAATTAGCGGCTCTTTGGAATCTTTAAACAAATGGCTTAATTATCGACAGATTAACATTAAATGGCAAAAATTAGCCGATTTTTTTACTATTTTAGAAAAAAGAGGCTTGACGGTGAATTTTGGGAGTTTAATTAGTTGGGCAACGCTTAGAAGCGATTTCACAAATCGAGAATTCAGGACTTTATCAAAAGAAGAAAAGGAAAAATTAAAGTTTATGGTAGAGGAAAGTTTAAAAGAAGGAGCATTAGGAATTGCTTTTGCTTTAGGTTCAGAAGAAGAAAGAGTGGTGGGAATAGAAGAAATTTTGGAAATAGGGGAAATTGTTAAAAAATTTAAAGGCTATTTGGGTTTTAGTTTAAGAGATGAAGGTAATGGTTTTTTATCAAGTTTAAGAGAAGTTTTGGAAGTAGCGGAAAAAGGAAAATTGCCAATAGAAATATACCAACTAAAAGTTTTTGGCGAAAATAATTATTTTTATTTTAAAGATGCTTTAAAACTTATAAAAGAGATAAACGAGAATGAACAACTTGTTAATTTTGATACTTCACCTTATGAAACCACTATTCTGCCTTTAATGTCATTTTTGCCTGACTGGGCAGCAATCGGCGGTTGGTCTGTTTTCTTAAAAAATATTCGGGAAAAAATTATCTTTCAGAAACTGATTCAAGACTTAAAAAAGAACAGAAATCTTATCAGCGATTTAATTATAACCAGTTCTGAAAATGAACCGTTTTTTATTGGCAAGAGTATAAAAGAATTGGCAAAAAACTTTAATTTAACAGTTGAAGAATCTCTAATAAAAATTTTGGAAATAAATAATGGCCGGGCTTTTGTTTTTTCTAAAAATCTTTCGCCAGAAAATGTTAAAATGGCAGTTACTTCTGATTTTTCTTTTATCTCAGGGGAAAGCGGATTTTATGATAGAGAAGAAAAGTGTCAAACCTTAATCCACCCAAAGTCCTTTGATACCTTTGTAAAATTTTTAAATGATTATTCATTTAAAAATAAAATTCTTTCTCCAGAAGAAGCGATTTATAAAATTACCGGCAAAGTGGCAAAAAAAATTGGATTAAAAAACAGGGGAGCGATAAAAGAAAACAATTGGGCTGACATTGTGATTTTTTCTCCGGAAAAATTAAATTCTTTGGCAAATTACAAAAATCCTTATCTTTCTCCCTTGGGAATTGAAACCGTAATTATTAATGGAAAAATTGCTTATGATAAAGGAATTGTTAGCGAGGAGAAAACTGGTCAAATTATTAAGCATTAAGTTGCCTTTTCTTGATATTATTGGTATAATTTAATTTACTTTTAAATTTGTATTTTTAAATTTTATCTTTTATTTTTTATGCTTGTCCGTCATTTAGGCATAGATTTAGGGACTGTCAATACTTTGGTTTTTATTCCCAAAAAGGGTGTCGTTATAAACGAGCCCTCTATTGTTGCTATTACTGTTGATGATAATAAAATTTTGGCAATTGGCTTAGAAGCCAGAGAAATGTTAGGCAGAACTCCAGAAGTAATTAAAACCTATAAACCCCTAAAAGATGGGGTGATTGCCGATTACCGGATTACTCAGGCAATGCTTAAATATTTTATTGATAAAGCCCTGGGGCCTTGGCGTTTAGTTAAACCAGATGTTGTCATTTCAGTTCCTGCCGGAATTACCTCAACCGAACAAAGGGCAGTAATTGAAGCCGCCAGAGAAGCTGGCGCAAAAGAAGCATATGTAGTCAGAGAACCAATTTTAGCGGCTTTAGGCGCTGAAGTGCCGATAAACTCTCCTCAAGGGAATATGATTGTCAATATTGGCGGTGGAACAACTGAAGTGGCGGTAATTTCTTTAGGGGGAATTGTCAGTTGGTTTTCAGTGAGAGTGGGAGGAATTAAAATGGATGAAGCAATCGCTGATTATATAAAGAAAAAATATAATTTAGCAGTTGGCGAAAGAACCGCCGAAAATATAAAAATGGAAATTGGCACTGCCTTGCCCTTAAAACAAAAGCAGGAAATGGAAATTAGGGGATTGGATTTGAGCGAAGGTCTGCCAAAGAATATTATTATAAATTCAAACGAAATTGTTGAAGCAATTCAAACACCGCTTCAAGAAATTATTAAAGCAGTCAAATATGTTTTAGCTGAAACGCCTCCGGAATTAGCGGCTGATATTATGGAAAAAGGAATGTTTATTTCTGGCGGCGGCGCTCTTTTAAAAAATATTGATGCTCTTATTACAAAAATGACTGGGGTACCAAGTTATATTGCCGAAGAACCTCTTTTTTGCGTTGCCAAAGGAACAGGGGTAATTCTAGACAACTTAGAACTTTATAAAAGAAGTATTACCACCTATCGGTAAATTAGAAATTAGAAATTTATATTATCCCTATCAATTCTATTTCTTTTTATGATATTTCCTAATGAAAGAGTTAAAAAGTTTTTAGAAAATTTACTTGAAAACCAGGAATCCCAAATTCAGAGTATGCTTTTTTGGGGAGAAAAAGGAACTGGAAAAATGACAACTGCCTTAAATTTTGCCAACTCTTTATTATGCTTAAATCAAAAAAAATGGGATGGTTGCGGAAATTGTGTAAGTTGCCAATTGCTCAAGAGGGGGCTTCATCCTGATTTAAAAATTATTGATACTACCCAAGATACTATTTCAATTGATGAAATTAAAGGCAAAGAAGCAGAAAACAAAGAAGGTTTGATTCAATTTTTATCTTTCTATCCTCAAATTTCTTCCTTTAGAGTTGCAATTATTAATGAAGCGGAAAAACTTACCTTAGATGCCCAAAATGCTTTTTTAAAAACTTTAGAAGAACCGCCAACTCATTCAATTATTATTTTAATTTCATCAGAGATAGACAAATTGCTTGAAACGGTTTCCTCGAGGCTTTTGACTTTAAGATTTAATCGTCTACCAAAAGAAAAATTAAAAAAATACCTCATTAAAGAATACTCCTTAGAAGAAAAAATGGCAGAGAAAATCGCTTCTCAAAGTAATGGTAAAATAGGTTTAGCAGTCAAACTTTTAGACAAAGAGTTTATCAAAAAGAGAAATGAATTATGGCAGGAATTTTCAGAAATGCTCAACAATAATTTTATTTTTCGCTCTTTATATTTAGAAAATAAATTAAAACTCATCAAAAAACAACAAGAAACCCAAGATAAAGAAGGAAAAGATACCTCTCAAATAAAAGAAATAATCAGTGTTTGGTTAGAGAATTTAGAAAGAGAGATTACTCAGAAAAAGGAATTGCCATTGACGCAGGAAGAGAAAATAAAATTGGCAAAAGAACTGTTGAATGCTTATAACTTAATTAGTTCTTCTAACATTAATATTCAACTTCTTTTGGAAAATATATTTTTAACTGTTTAAAATGTCTTTGTTGGGACAGACATCCTTAATACTTAGTTAATTCAATGTCTTCTGAGATTACAAAAAATTTAGAAAAGGCGGTTGAAGAAATGACTCAATCTTTCCATGAGGCGATTTTAACTTTAAGAACGTCGCGGCCATCGCCGTCGCTGGTAGAAAATATTTCGGTTGAATCTTACGGCAGTTTTTCACCATTAAAGCATCTTGCCTCAATTGCCATTATGCCGCCAAATGTTATTACGATTGAGCCTTGGGATAAATCGCTTTTAAACAATATCAAAAAAGCAATTGAAGTTTCTAATTTAGGTCTCTCGCCGCAGATAGATGGTAATCAGTTGCGGCTTTATCTTCCGCCCTTAACTAAAGAAAGGAAAGGGGAATTAATTAAACTTCTAAATCTTAAAAAAGAGGAATTTAGAGTTAAACTTCGCCAATTAAGAGAAGATGCTTTAGAGAATATCAAAGAACTTTTTGACAATAAAGAAATTAGCGAAGATGAAAAATTCAGATTAAAAGAAGAAATTCAAAAAATCATTGATAAAGGAAACGAAAAATTAGATGAATATGAAGCAAACAAAAAAAAAGAAATAGAAGAAAATTAAAATATGTTGGGTTTTATTTTAGCATTTATTTCTTTAAGTCTTACTCTTATTATTCATGAATGGGGACATTTTTTATTTGCCAGAAAATTTAAAGTAAGAGTAGACGAATTTGGTATTGGTTATCCCCCTCGTCTTTTCAGTATTAAAAAAAATGGAGTAGTTTATTCAGTGAATGCTATTCCTTTTGGGGCTTTAACCAGTATTTATGAAGGTGATAAAAAGAATCCCGAAAATGACAGTTTTTATGCCCAGTCTTTTTTAAAAAAGTTTTTAATTCTTTTCGCCGGGCCTCTTTTTAATTTTCTTTTAGCCTATTTTATTTTTATCCTGCTTTTTACGGTAGGAATGCCGCAGAACTTGATTCCTGAATCTTTTGGCGCCATTCCTTTAAAAGTTCCTTTTTATCTAGCGCCTATTAAAGCCTTAGAGTTTTTAGGAGTTTTATTGAGAGAAACATTTATTGGCCTTGGAAGATTGGCGGTTAATTTTTTTCTGAGATTAGATATCAGCGAACTAGTTGGACCAGTGGGAATAATGGCTATTTCTAGTAAAGCATTCACAATGAACATTAAATACGGTTTGTATATTTTAGGTATTATTTCTTTTGGATTTGCAACTTTTAATTGGCTACCAATTCCGGCGCTTGATGGTGGTAGAATTCTATTTTTATTAATAGAAAAAATACAAAGGAAGGAAGTGAGTCAAGCGACGGAAAATGCCATCAATAATTTTGTTTTTATTCTGCTTTTAATTTTAATGCTTTTTGTTACCATCAAAGATGTCAGATTTTTTATTTTTAAAGATTAATTATTTTACAACTTGAATTTAACTTTTTATTATGAAACTTTCTTCGTTGAAATGGAAATCACTAAAAGAGGTGCCAAAAGATGAAAAGGCAGCTGGCACTGTTCTTTTAATAAAAGCCAACTTTATTGAAAAAGTTGGAGCTGGAATTTATGATTATCTTCCTTTTGGCTTAATGGTTTTAAATAAAATCGCAACTATTATAAGAAATGAAATGAAAAATATCGGGGGTCAGGAAATTTTAATGCCCAGTCTTCATCCCATAAGTTATTGGCAACAGACCAAAAGAGATAAAACCTTTAATGCTTTATTTAAAATTAAATCGCGATTTGAAAATGAATATGTTTTAGGGCCGACTCATGAAGAAATTGTGGTTCCTTTGGCAAAAAGATACATTTCTTCATATAAAGATTTGCCGCTCTATTTGTTTCAAATTCAAACAAAATTTAGAGATGAACCAAGACCAAAAGCAGGCATTCTCAGGGCAAAAGAATTTTTAATGAAAGACTTGTACAGTTTTCATTCTAATGAAAAAGATTTGGATATTTATTATGAAAAAGTGAAAGATAGTTATCTAAAAATTTTTAATGCTTTGAAACTTAAAACTATTATTACCGAAGCAGCTGGGGGGACTTTTTCAAAATTTTCTCATGAATTTCAGGTGCCGTGTCAAAATGGCGAAGATACAATCTTTTATTGCGAAAAATGCGGTTTTTCCCGCAACAAAGAAATAGCAAAAAACCTCAAAAAATGTCCCCAATGTCAGGGGGCTTTAACGAAAATAAAAAGCATCGAAGTGGCTAATATTTTCAAATTAAAAGACAAATATTCAAGGCCGTTTAATTTAGTTTACAAAGATAAAAATGGCAAAGACAATTTTGTGATGATGGGCTGCTACGGAATGGGAATTTCCAGAATTTTAGGGACTTTAGCAGAAATTTATTGTGATGAAAAAGGATTCATTTGGCCTGATTTAGTTGCTCCCTATAAATATCATTTAATTTCTTTAAAAACAAAAGATAGTCGCCTGAATAAAAAAATTGAACAGGCCGCTTCTCTAATTTATAATTTTCTTTTAAACAAGGGTGAAGAAGTTGTATATGACGACCGCGAACTTTCTGCCGGCGAAAAGTTTTATGATGCGGATTTAATAGGTGCGCCAATAAGGCTTGTGGTAAGCGAAAAAACTTTAAAAGAGGATTCTTTTGAAATTAAGAAAAGAAATGCGAAATCCGTTCAGTTGATAAAACTAGAAAAATGTGATAAATTATTGACGAAATAGTTATTTCTATGGCTTTAGTTCCAAAAATATTTAATTACGACATTGGTATAGATTTAGGCACCACAAAAACCTTGGTCTACGTGAAGGATAAGGGGATTTTAGTACATGAGCCTACGGTAGTTGCTATTAACAATAAAACTAATCAGATTATCGCGGTTGGAAAAGAGGCTTATGAAATGATTGGTAAAACCCCTCCTCATATTACTGCTTCCAGACCTTTAACAAATGGGGTGATTTCTGATTTTGAAATTGCGGAAAAATTTATTCGTTATCTTCTTCAAAAAATAAAAAGAAAAGGAATTCTAAACAGTATTTTTGATTGGCCACGATTAATTATCAGTATTCCAACCGGCGGTACAGAAGTAGAAAAAAGGGCGGTTGAAGATGCGGCAAAAAATGCCGGCGCTAAAGAAGTTTATTTAATTGAAGAGCCAATGGCAGTCGCGTTAGGCAATCGTTGGCCGGTTTTAGAATCAAATGGAATCTTGGTTGCTGATATTGGTGGCGGCACAACTGAAGTGGCAGTAATTTCTTTGGGAGGGGTAGTGGTTTCAAAAAGTATTAGAATTGCAGGAAATAAATTGAATGAAGATATAATTTATTATTTTCGTGACAAATTTAAGATGGCTATTGGCGAAAAAACCGCGGAAAATATTAAAATTGCTCTAGGTTCAGCAGTCGATTTAGGCACTAATTCTGATATGAAAATTAAAGGCCGAGATTTAACCCATGGTTTGCCAAAAGAAATAAAAATTAAAGCCCAAGAAGTAAGGGAAGCAATCTCTCCCTCTCTCTTTAAAATAATTGACGCTATTAGAGGCGCTATCGAAGCCACGCCGCCAGAATTAGTAGGCGATATTATGAGTGAAGGAGTTCTTCTTTCGGGCGGCACCAGTCTTTTGAAAGGATTGGATAAATTAGTAGAGGATGCAGTGGGCTTAAAGGTAAAATTAATCGAAGACCCGATTACTTCTGTTATTAGAGGAATTGGAGTGGTAATGGAAGATTTCTCCGCTTATAAAAGTTGTCTAACTACAATCAGCAAGGAAAAACCGCCAATTTAAAATGGCAAAAAAAGGAAAAATAAAAATTAATAAATTATTAACAAAAGTGATTATTTTAATCACTTTTGTTATTATTTTTAAAGCCTATTTAGGCCAAAAACAATTTTTAGAGAACAAAACAGTTCAGGCTTTAGGTTTTGTGAATCAAAATGTTTCTTTTGGAGGTCTGTCTTCGCTAGAATTATGGTTTTCTGATTTATTTCATTTCAATCAAATTAGAAGAGAGAATTTACAATTAAAAACAGAAAATCTTAATTTAGTTCAAGAAATTAATTATCTTTCTTCGCTCAGGGAAGAAAATGAACTCCTGAAAGAAGCCCTAAAAATTAAAGAAGAACAAAAATGGCATTTAATTCCCGCCAAAGTGATTTTAATGGATCCAACTGGCTTAAGCGGTAATTTTTGGATAAATAAAGGTTTAGATGACAATCTAAAAGAGGGGATGAATGTCATCACTAATAATGAAGTTTTAGTAGGTCGAATAGTAAAATGTTATAATCAAAGTTCTGAAGTTGAATCTATCTTTGCGCCGGGAATTAAAATCAGCGTTGAGGATTTAAGGTCAAAAGTTTTAGCAGTCACGGAAAGAGATTTTCAGGGTAATTTTTATCTTAGATTAGTTCCTCCAAATGCAGACATTAATGTTGGTGATATTTTAGTAACTTCAAGCGAAAATTCTTCCTATTTAAAAGGACTAGTAGTGGCTAGAGTTAAAGAAAAAATACCGGGTTCAAAAATTCCAGAGAAAGAATATATCTTAGAGCCATTTTTAAACCGCCTAAAACTTCAAGATGTTCTGATTATTACTGACTTTTTTAAGTTTTGAATATTTTCTATGACTCCAAAACCAATTACTTACTTTTTTACTATTTTACTTTTTGTTGCCTTACTTCTTATAGAAAGTTACTTAACCCCTTATTTGACTTCTCTATTTTTTATTAACTGGCTTCTTATTTTTATCATCTTCATCAATTTTAATTTTCCTTTTATTTTTGTCTTTATTCTTTCCTTGATTTCCTCTTTAATTTTTGATAGTCTTACTTTCAATTATTGGGGCATCCATTTTGTTTTGTTTTTATTAGTAATAATTATTCAAAGACTGCTATTAAAAACTTTTGAAAAAAACTCATCTTTTTCTTGGCTTATCATTGGGGAACTGCTAATCATCTGTTATTTTTTGGGTTTAATGTTGGGGTATTTTATTTTAAAGCAACCTATTTTTTACCAAAATATTTTTCTTTCTTTAGTTTTAAATTCTTTAATCTATTGGCTTATTTTACAAATCTATAATCCAAAAATTTACAAACAAAATTAAGATGGTATCCTGTTTCTTCAGTGATGCTTTCATTTATTATGTTAAACTCTCATTTTACAATTAAAAGAAATAAAAATACGATAGAACCAGAAGAAATTCTGTTAGAGAAAAAAAATGACCAAGAAAATCAATTTGGCAGATTAGAATGGGCAATAAAGCCTACTTACCTAAGAAACGTATTTTGGTTGAGTCTTTTAGTTTTTGTTATAATTTTTGGCAGGGTTTTCTATTTAGAAGCAATTCAGGGAAATTTTTATGCTCAGCGAGCAGAAAATAATCGGCTTCGCTATTATTTTGTCAATGCTCCGCGAGGAATAATATACGACCGTTATAATGAACCATTAGTTTCTAATATTTCTTCTTACAGTTTAATTATGTTGCCTCCTGATTTACCCCAAGACAAAGATTTAAAAGAAAAAGTAATAAGAGAAGTTTCTGAAATATTTAATATAGAATCATCAGAAATTACTCGGCATTTAACTAACGATGTTATTAGTTTAGAGCCGGTTCTTCTAAAAACCAATTTGGAAATTGAAGAAGTTCGAAAGTTTGAAACTCAAATATCTTCCACTTCTGGTTTTGAAATTATTCAAGATACCAGTCGCTACTATCCGTATGCTGAAGCAATGGCTCATTTGGTTGGTTATGTTGGTAAGATGAGTCCGGAAGACATCAAAAAATATTCTAATTATCCCTTAACTTCGGTTATTGGCAAAACAGGACTAGAGAGTTATTACGAAAATTATCTAGAAGGTTCTTTTGGAAAAAGATTAATCGAAGTTGATGCCAGTTATAAAGTTATCAAAGATTTGGGCACTCAAGAACCGATTCCTGGTAATGATTTAATCACCACTATTGATAAAAATTTGCAAATAAAATTATATGAAACTCTCAAGAAATATAGCGATAATTTAAATTTAAAAGGCGCGGCCGGTATTGCCTTAAATCCTCAAAATGGTGAAGTTCTTGCTTTGGTGAGTTTACCCTCTTTTGACCCTAACGTAATGACAAAAGGCAGTCCCCAAAAAACAATTGAAACTTATCTCACTAGCCAGGATCATCCTCTTTTTAACAGAACTATCTCAGGATTATATCATCCCGGCTCAACCATTAAGCCCCTGATGGCCGTCGCAGCTTTAGAAGAACATATAATTGACCCAAAGAAAGAAATTTATGATGAAGGTGAAATCGTAATTGTCAGTCCTTATGACCCTAATCAAAAATATGTTTATAGAGACTGGAAAAAACATGATTGGGTTGATTTAAAAAAAGCAATTGCTCAATCTTGTAATGTTTATTTTTGGACAGTTGGTGGAGGATATAAAGATGTAAAGGGTTTAGGAATAGAGAAAATTAAAAAATATTGGTTAGAATTTAATTTAGATAAAAAATTGAATATAGATTTAGGAGGAGAAACAGGCGGAGTTTTGCCTGACCCTGAATGGATGAAAGTTAACAGAGCCAATGACCCATTATGGAAATTGGGGGATACATATAATGTTTCAGTTGGAGAAGGAAATCTTTTATTAACCCCTCTTCAAATTTTAAGTTATATTTCTTCTATTGCTACCAATGGCAAATTAGTGAAACCAATGATTGTTAAAAATATTGTCTCGCCTTTAAATCAAAATATTCTTACTCAAGAACCGAAAATAATAAAATCTATAAATGTCTCGCCAGAAACTCTAAAAATAGTACAGGAGGGATTGCGAGAAGTAATTGTTTCTGGCACGGCTCAACCTCTAAAATATCTGCCAATTGAAGTCGCCGGAAAATCTGGCTCACCAAAATTTTTAACTGGCGGCAAAGAAGGTTACCACGCAATGTTTGTTTCTTATACTCCCTATGATAATCCTGAAATTGCTTTAATTGTCCTTATTGAACAACCACCGCCAAATACCGGTTCTGCCACCACTTTGGCAATCACGGAAGAAATCTTAAAATGGTATTACGAAAATTCACATCTCTAACTTTCTGTCTAGAGATATTCAACTCTCAAAAACTTTGGTAGATAAAATAATTATATGACTCAATATATTACTCCAGAAGCCTATCAAAAATTAAAAAAAGAATTGGAAGAATTAAAAACTGTCAAACGCCAAGAAATCGCTCAAAGAATTAAAGAAGCGAAAGATTTAGGAGACTTATCTGAAAATGCTTCCTACCAAGAAGCAAAAGAAGCGCAATCTAAATTAGAATCGCAAATTTTGGAATTAGAATCCTACCTTAAAACCGTCAGTTTAATCCATCATCCCAAAACTAATAACGACTTGGTAGAAGTTGGCTCAACAGTTTTGGTTCAATCCTTAACTCCGCCCCGGGCCAGAAAAACTTTTATTATTACTGGCTCATTAGAAGCCAATCCTTTAGAGGGCAAAATTTCCAATGAATCGCCTTTAGGCAAAGCCTTTTTAAAAAAGAAAAAAGGAGAAGTTGTAGTTGTCAAAACCCCCAAAGGTGAGGTAAAATATAAGATACTAAAGATAACGTAATCTGTAAGAGGATTATGAGTTTAACTTTTAACTTATCTTTTGGATCTTTGAGTTTTAATTTTTAATTTTTTATTTATTATTTTTAATTTATTATGTTAGACGATATTATTAAAGAAAGAATCAAAAAATTAGAAGAGTTAGAAAAGAAAGGTATTGACCCTTATCCAGAGTTTTGTTCTCGACAATTCTCTTTAAAGCAGGTTTTAGATAATTTTAATCGCTGGTCAAAAAAGAAAAAGAAAATAAACGTCGCTGGCAGAATTATGGCAAAACGAGGGCATGGAGGAGTAATATTTGCTGATATTAAAGATGAAGAAACAAAACTTCAATTGGTTTTTAAAGAAGATAAATTAGGTAAAGATTCAATTCAGTTTTTTGAAAAATATTTTGATATGGGAGATTTTATTGAAGCAAGCGGCGCGCTCTTTATTACTAAAAGCGGCGAAAAAAGTCTTCTCGTTTCAAATTTCAAACTTTTAGCCAAAAGTTTGCGGCCTCTGCCTAAAGTTTGGTACGGTTTAGAGGATATTGAAGAAAGATATCGCCGGCGCTACCTTGATTTGATTTTAAACGACGAGGTAAAAAAAAGATTTATTTTACGCTCAAAAATTATTTGCCTTATTCGGGAATTTTTAAATAAAGAAGACTATTTAGAAGTGGAAACTCCTATCTTACAGCCTATCTACGGTGGAGCCAATGCCCAGCCTTTCATTACTGAACTTAAAGCGCTAAATACTAAACTTTATTTAAGAATTGCGCCGGAATTATATCTTAAAAGGCTAATAATTGGAGGTTTTAATAAAGTTTACGAAATAGGTAAAAATTTTAGAAATGAAGGAATTGACAGAGAGCATAATCCTGAATTTAGCATGCTCGAACTGTATGCCGCCTATCAAAGCGCCAATGATTTAAAGACCCTGATTCAAAAATTAATTACTTTTATTGTAAAAAATTTAAATAAAGATTTGCCCAAACCAATAACTCTACCGAAAAAATGGCAGGAAGTTGACTACGAAAAGTTTCTGTTTCAAAAAACAGGCTTAAAACTTCAGGATTCAAAAGAAGAATGGTTTAAAAAAGCGATAGAATTAAAAGTAGAAGTTGATTCTAAAGAAGAAAAAGAAAAAATTTGGGACGCAATCTTTAAAAAATTTAGAACAGAGATTAAAGGTCCAACTTTCATTGTAAACCATCCGATTGAAATTTCTCCCCTGGCTAAAAAAGCGAAAGATATACCAACTAAAGTCAGCCGTTTTCAACTTATTTTCAAAGGGTGGGAAATAGTGAATGCCTTTTCTGAGCTAAATAATCCTTTAGAGCAAAAACAAAGATTTGAAATTCAGGCGCAAAAAAGGACAAAAGGAGATTTAGAGGCCCATCCAAAAGATACGGAATTTATTGAAGCCTTAGAATATGGAATGCCGCCGACTGCTGGTTTAGGACTTGGAATAGACAGATTAGTGGCAGTTTTAACCGACGCCCCCTCTTTAAAAGAAGTAATTTTCTTTCCTTTTATGAAACCCCGAAAATAAACTATTAAACCTTTAAACCTTTAAACTATTAAACCTTTAAACCTTTAAACTATTAAACTGTTAATTAACCATTTAATAATGTATCTATGTTAGACATCAAATTTATTCTTCAATATCCAGAAGAAGTTAAAAAAGGAATCAAAAATAAAGGCGTTGACCCTTCTTTGGTGGATGAAGTTTTAAATTTGGATTCAAAAAGAAGAGAATTAATTAAAAAAATTGAAGCTCTAAGAGCAAAAAGAAATATTGCCAATGAAAAATTGCTCAAAGCCCCGAATCAAGAAAAAGAAGAGATTTTAAAAGTCTTAAAAGAGGTTAAAATAGTTTTAAGCCAGCAGGAAAAAGAACTGAAAGAAATTGAAGAGAATTTTAAAAAGAAAATGAGTCTCTTGCCAAATCTGCCGCTTCCAAATGTTCCGATTGGCAAAGATGAAACTGGTAATGTTGTCATAAAAGAAGTTGGCAAAAAGCCATTTTTTAATTTTCCTCCTAAAGATTATATTCAAATTTCTGAAAACCTCGATATTATTGATGTTAAAAGAGCAGCCAAAACCTCTGGTTCTCGTTTTGGATTTCTTAAAAAAGAAGGAGCGTTGCTAGAAATAGGTTTAATTCAATTTGCTATTGAATTACTGTCAAAAAAAGGATTTGAAATAATAATTCCTCCTACTCTTATAAAACCAGAGTTAATGTGGGCAATGGGTTATGTTGATAGAGGCAAAGAAGAAATATATTATTTGGAAAAAGACAATCTGTATTTAATTGGCACGGCAGAACAAATTATTGGTCCCATGTATGCTGGAGAGATATTTAATGAAAATGAACTTCCAAAAAGAATTGCCGCTTTTTCTTCCTGTTATCGCCGAGAAGCAGGTTCTTATGGAAAAGACACAAAAGGGATTTTAAGAGTTCATCAATTTGATAAAGTAGAAATGTTTGTTTTTTCAAAACCAGAAGACTCAATTAACCAACATCAATTTCTTCTTTCTCTTGAAGAAGAAATAATGCAAAAATTAGGTATTCCTTACCGTCTTATTAATATTTGTACTGGCGATTTAGGCGACCCGGCCGCTGCCAAATACGACATTGAAGCTTGGCTACCAGGACAAAATGAGGGAAAAGGGGAATATCGAGAAACCCATTCTACTTCCAATTGCACTGATTTTCAAGCAAGAAGATTAAATACCAAATACAAAACAAAAAATGGCTTGGAATTTGTTCATACTTTAAATGGCACTGCCATTGCCATTGGTAGAACAATTATCGCTATTATTGAAAACTATCAAACCAAAGAAGGTTTTGTTAAGATTCCAAAAGTTTTGTGGAAGTATACCAACGGCGTGAAGATTATCAAAAGGTAAAAATAAAGCCTGAACTAGCTATGAAAGTAAAAAAAAGTCAATGGAAGATTAAAAGACGAAGGCAAAAAATTAAAAATTTTTTTCTTGCTTTAGGAATTATTCTTTTGATTTTTTTAAGTTACTGGCTCATTTTTCTTTCTGATTTTTTTCAAATTAAACAGATTAATACTTTAGACGATTCTTCTTTTCTCCTAGAAGATATCAATCAATATTTCAAACAAAGAAACGCGAAATTTGTTCCTGCCTTTATTTATAAAATTTTCCCTGAATATCAAAAAAACTACCGAAATATGCTTTTGTTTTCCGAGAAAGATCTTGCTCTCTTTTTAAAGCATAAATATCCTGAAATTAATGAAATTACTCTAAATTTATCAAGCACTAATCAGACCCTTCAAATAAAAACAACTCTAAGAGAATCTGAATATATTTTTTGCCAGCAAGAAGGCGCTGAATGTTATTTTGTTGATAAAAATGGTGTCATTTTTGAAAGGGCACCTTCAATTTCCGGTTCCTTAATTAAAAAAATAATTAGTCAAAAAGCCGTAAAATTTCAATTTGGCCAAGTTCTTTTTACTAAAGAATTATGGCAGAAAATTGAGAAATTTTTTCTCTTAACAGCGACTGAGCAATCTCCTTTTCAAATAGAATCAATTTATATAGACCCAGATAATCTTTCCTCTTTAAAAATTAAAACGCGTCAAGGTTGGTTTTTATTCTTTAATCTAAACGACAATTTTGAATATCTTTTAAAAGTAATTCAGGAACTCAAGGAATCAAGAGGAAGTAAAGGATTTTCCCAAATAGAATATCTTGATTGCCGCTTCCTCCCAAAAATCTATATTAAATGACATTTTCGTGGTATAATAATTTAGCAATTTAATTCTATGCCTGAAAAAGAAATAAAAATTATTAATGAAAGAGTAGAAGAGAAAAAGGCGCAAATGGAAAAAGTTGGATTGCCAATGCAGCCAGAAGAAGTGTTGGTAAAAGAAACCATTGGTGAGAGAATGGAAGAATCCTTAAAAAATTTACCGGCAACTCCTCCTAGTCCGAGTACTCAGTTTTCAGTCCCTCCTTTAATAAAAACAGATGAAAACGAAAACCAACAAAAACTTCATGAGTTGGTAAATCTTGCTTTCAGTGAAAGCATCCCTAAAGCGGTTAATTTGGCGCGCAAAACCGGTAATTTCCACTTAATAGATTCTCTCCATGACCTGTTAGTTTTCACCTTTATAAAGAAAATAAATAAAGAGAAAACAGTATGATTTCATTTCTGATTATTTTAGTTGGAGTAATTCTCTTAATTTTTTTTCTCTCTTATTTTATTAGCCAATTAATTTTTCGTCGAGAAATAAAAAGTAGCTTAGAATACCGTTTATTTTTAATTAAAGTCCCAAGAGATTTTATTTCTGAAGAACAAAAACAGCAAGCAAAAAACTTTTTATTTTTTGCCAGTTTGTTTGAACAAATACTCGAGGCCTTTAGCAAATATGAACAGGAATTAATTTTCGAATTAGCCATTCCTTTCGATACTAAAGATATTTGTTTTTATTTTGCTTGCCATCGAAAAGACAGCGATTTTGCCATAAAAAATATTAGCGCTCTTCTTCCCTATATTCAGATAGATGAGGTGACGGAAGATTACACGATTTTTTCTCCCAAAGGGAAAACTGCCGGCGGTTATCTTAAACTTAAAAATTATTATGCTTTGCCAATTAAAACTTTTAAAAACTTTGAACAAGACCCATTAGATTCCATTATTACCGCTTTTACTAAAATAGAAAAAGAAGAAGGCGCAGCAATTCAGATCATTTTAAAACCAGCAGCCGAATCCTGCAAAAAACAACTTGCGGATATCCGTAAATCTCTTTTAGAAGGAAAAGATTTAAAAGAAGCAGTTGCTTTGCCAAAAGATGTAATTTTAAAATCCTTAAAAGAGGCAACCAAGGTAAAAAATAAAGAGCAGGATAAAAATAAAGATATTGCTCCAAAAAAAATAGACGAAAATCTTCTCAAGATAATTGAGGAAAAAAGTCAATATCCACTTTTTTATGCTAATCTTAGGCTGATTACCGCTGCTAAAACCCAAGACCGAGCAAATGATTTATTAGCCCATTTAGAAGGGGCTTTTATGCCTTTAAATAATCCAGTAGGAAACAGTTTTAAACTCATTAAAATCAAATCAAAAAGAATTTTCAAAAAATTTGTCTATCTATTCGCTTTCCGTCTTTTTGAACCAAAAACCAGCGTCATTTTAAATTCTTTGGAAATTGCGACAATTTATCATTTTCCTCATCCTTTTGTTGACAACTCCCAAATTAAATGGCTAAAAGCCAGAAGCGCGCCTGCGCCTCTAAATCTTCCTCAAACCGGAGCCTTATTGGGAATTAATTATTATAGCGGCGAGGAAAAAGAAGTCAGAATTTTAGACGAAGACCGAAGGCGCCATATCTATATTGTTGGACAAACTGGCACAGGTAAAAGCACCTTGTTAAAAAATATGCTAATTGAAGATATCAATGCCAAAAAGGGAGTTTGTTTTATTGACCCTCATGGCGATACCGCAGAAGAAATGCTTGGTTTTATTCCGGAAAATCGGTTTCAGGAAGTAATCTATTTTAATCCTGGTGATTATAAACGTTCTTTTGGTTTAAATATGCTTGATTGGGATAGACGTTTTCCTTTTCAAAAGTCATCTATTTCAAACGAAATGATAGAAATTTTCGATAAACTTTACGATTTAAAAACAACTGGCGGACCAATTTTTGAGCAATATTTTAGAAATGCTCTTCTGCTACTTTTAGATGACCCCAATGAAACTCATACTTTAATAGATTTACCAAGAGTTTTAACTAATCCTGACTATCGAAAAAAACTTTTAGAAACTACTCCTAATCCTTTAACCAAAGAATTTTGGATAAAAGAAGCAGAAAAAGCCGGCGGAGATTTAGCCTTGGCAAATGTTGCTCCCTATATCAACTCAAAACTAAACCCGTTCCTTGCCAATGATTTAGTTAGACCGATTATTGGTCAGATTCATTCTTCAGTTGATTTTAGAAAAATAATGGACGAAGGAAAAATTTTTATTGTTAATCTTTCAAAAGGACTATTAGGCGATATTAACAGTTATCTTTTGGGAATGATAGTTGTTGGGAAACTTTTAATGGCTTCTTTTTCAAGAGTAGATATTCCCGAGGAACAGCGAAAAGACTTTTATCTTTATATTGACGAGTTTCAAAACATTACCACTGACACTGTTGCCACTATTTTTTCTGAAGCCCGTAAATACCGGTTGGATTTAACAGTTGCCAACCAATATCTTGCTCAATTAAAAGAGCCTATTTTAAAAGCGGTTTTTGGCAATGTTGGAACTTTAATTTCTTTTAGAGTGGGAAAAGATGATGCCGATATTCTATCAAAATATTTTGACCCAGTTTTTAATGCCTATGATTTAATGAATTTAGACAACTTCAATGCCTATATTAAATTAATGATTCAAAATCAAACTTCCCGCGCTTTTAATATAAAAACTTTAAAATCGCCTCCACCAGATATTCAAAAAATAAACTATTTGAAAGAATTTTCTTCTTTGCAATACACCACTCCCCGTGAAGAAGTAGAAATGGAAATAAGAAAAAGATACGAATAATAAAAAAGAGGGCATTTTGCCCTCAAATTTTATATTAAGAAACTTAAACTCATAAATCTAGCGGGAGGTTGATTTAGTAGATTGAGGATGTGGTTTGAAAAGAAAACATCTGAATCAGTTGTAAGATACTGAGAAAAATATACCTCAAGACGAAAACCGTCTTCACTATGCTGTGATTCAAACTGGACAATTTGTTGTTCTATCATGTGATGAATGTCAATAAGTATTTCTTTTTCTTGCTCCTTATCATAAAATAGGTAGCGGCCAGCGGGTCCAACAATAAGAATAAGGTGAAAAGGTTTATGTGAGGCGGCAGCAAGATGAATTCCGTACGCAATTTGCAATGCTTCCTGAATAATATCAATATTCTTCCAGGAAACATGTATAACCAAAATAGAATGTGCTGTAGGAATATAAATACTTACAGGCGCACAGTCAGCTACAGGAAGGCCAATTGGAATTATATGAGTATGAGGAGGTTTTAGCAAAAGTAATCCATCGCACTTCAAAAAAGTTGAAATACTTTCCCATCCTTCACCTCTTATTTGTTTTCCTATAACCATAATATCTTTAGTCATGGATGGATTCATAATAATTGGCTCTAGAATTCCTCTTGACTTTTTTATCTCTGAAACTTTCAGTAGGTCAGACCAAAATAACTCTCTGTTTGCTTTAACTTGTTCGTGAGGACCATACTTATACGACATATTCCCATAACTGACGGTGCTATTAACTTGAACAAGTTTACCTATTTGAATAAAATGAATAGCTCTTCCATCTATATTTTTTACTTCTTCAGTTGCTATTGCTTTCATTCCTCTTATAACCTCCTTTCTGGCCAAATCAGTTTAATCTCTAATTCTTGTCCGCAGTTACATGTAAAGAGAACTTTAGTTTTGTTTTCCAGTTGATTGATGTCCATATAGTTCCATTCCCCACAATAGGGGCATTTAAATACGATTCCCAAAACACCAACCTCAACTTCAATCTCTTTTTTCTCCATTCTTACCTCCTTTTTAAAAAAAAGTTCTATAGTTTTCAAAGAACTACTTATATTTAATCACAAATTCCATTAAGAGTAAAGAGAAAGTTTCTAGTTGCTTAATCTGTTCTTTTTTGATAAAATTTATAAAGAATCTCAAATTTAAATTATTTCACTGTGTCTTATTTAGTTTTATATCGCAAATACCGTCCCCAGTATTTTAAAGAAGTCATCAATCAGAAAAATGTTATTCTAACTCTGGCTAATGCTTTAAAAGAAAGCAAAATTAGTCATGCTTATCTTTTTGCCGGGCCGCGGGGCACGGGGAAAACGACCGTTGCCAGACTCTTGGCAAAAGCTTTAAATTGCAAAAACCGTCAGCCAAACGATTTTGAACCCTGCAATCAATGCGAATCCTGTTTGGCAATAAACAAAGGCAGTTCTTTGGATTTAATAGAAATTGACGCCGCTTCAAATAGAGGAATAGAAGACATCAGGGCTTTAAAAGAAAATGTTAAATTTCCGCCAGCAAATTCAAAATACAAAATTTTTATTGTTGATGAGGCTCATCAAATAACCAAAGATGCCTTTAACGCTCTTTTAAAAACTTTAGAAGAGCCACCGCCTTATATCGTTTTTATTTTGGCGACTACTGAGCCGGAAAAATTGCCAGCCACCATCCTCTCACGAGTAGAACGTTATGATTTTAAAAAATTGAATTTAGTTGATATCATCAATCGTTTGAAATATCTTTGTGAAAAAGAAAATATCAAATACGAAGAAGAAGCTTTAAGACTGATTGCTCTTTATTCTGAAGGGGGATTAAGAGATGCCGAATCTCTGTTAGGACAAATCTCTTTAATCACTTCAAATAATATTACTAAAGAAAGCGTAGAAGAATTAACTGGCGCGATAAATTTAGAAAAAATTAAGAGATTTATTGATAGTCTAATTAAAAAAGACAAAGGAAAAGCAATTAGTTTTGTTAACGAAATTTATGACCAAGGTTACGAACTGGAAATTTTTAATCGCGAAGTAATCAACTACTTAAGAAAACTCCTTCTTTTAAAAATTTCTCCAAGTTTAGCTTCAATTTTAGAAAAAGAAACCACTGATGAAGAATTATCAACTCTTTTTAAACAAGCCCAACTAATAGAATTACCATATTTGGAAAGATTACTCAAAAGACTAGTTGAGGTTCAATATCAAATTAAACGCTCTCCAGTAAAGATTCTTCCTTTAGAATTATTTATTAGTGAAGAGTTAATTTAGTAAAAATGCGGGGTAGTGTAACGGTAGCACGTCAGGCTCTGGACCTGAAAATTCTGGTTCGAATCCAGACCCCGCAGCCAATCTGTAAAGTTTGCGTTTTCCACGAAAATCGTGAAAATTCTGACGCTGACTTTTAGAAAAAATTTTGCCCGTCCTCGCTTCTTGCCCTGTAGTGAAAACATAGCTTTCTACTACTGGGGTTCTGCCACCGAATTTCGTTTTTTGCTCCGCAAAAAGCACCACAAGAATAGGTGTGAACCTTGTCCCAACCCTCCCGTGCGCGGGCAACGACAAGAAACTCCCATTTACTAATTCATTAAAATCAAGTATCATAGAAGTATAGATAATCTCTGGAAGATAACTCATTATCTATATTCTAATGTAGATATTATTATATTACAATGTCAAAAACAACAATAATCGCCAAAAACATAAAGAAATATAGGAAAGAAAAGGGTTTATCGCAAGACAAACTTGCGAGATTGGCTGATGTGGCTCACGCCACCATTATTAAGATTGAATCGGGCG
>ERZ795060.1320-NODE-1320-length-29556-cov-4.966781_pt1 | contig 29556 bp, 26 predicted proteins | sample MGYA00375144_ERZ795060 | MGnify/ENA primary metagenome ERZ795060 (study PRJEB30189, sample SAMN05720157) | activated sludge metagenome | isolation source: anaerobic digester from wastewater treatment plant | place: Japan | collected 2015-05-15 ...
CGTCGATCTCCTCGCGGGCATCGGTTTCAACCTGCCGACCGGGCGGACGGATCTCGACGAAGAAGGCCTGGCTGTCGCGGCCCTGCCCTCGGAACTGCTCGCCATAAACGGTATCGGCGGGGGGTTCGACGTGAACCCCTACCTCGTCGCGGCCAGGCAGTTCGACGGGTGGTCGGCCGGCTTCGGGCTCGGCTACCTCGTCAGGGGAAAATACGACTACAGCGACGCCCTCGAGGACCTCGACCCCGGCGACGTGCTCACGCTCACCGCGCGCGTCTCCCACGAATGCACGGACGCCGTCCAGGGAAGGCTCTTCGCGGAATACGCACATTACGGAAAGGACGAGCTCGACGGACAGGAGTATTACCGCGACGGTGACCTCTTCCTCGTCGGCCTGGGCGCATCGGCCTCGCTGCCCGCGTGGAGGCTCGAGGCCACGGTCTCGGGCGTGTTCAGGAAGAAGGCCGCCTTCTACACCACATCCTCGACGCCGGTCGAAAAAGAGAAGAACTACGGCGACGAGCTGCACGTGGACCTCAGGCATTGGCTCCACCTGAGATCCACCACCACGGTCGTATCCCACGCGGGCGTCCTCGTGATGGGCGCAAACGGCTTCGACGAGGAATCCGGGCTCAGGCACGAGGGCATGGTCAAGGTCTCCGCAGGCGCCGGCATGGAGAAGAAGATCACGGACGCATGCACCTGCGCCTTCGACCTGAGCGTCTTCTCCCTGAAGGACAAGGCGAACTGGTTCCACCCGGACGAGGAGCTCACGTACTCGGGGTTCACCGTCAAGGCCCACGCCCGCTGGGCCTTCTGAGAGACCTGACCGTAGGAGGCCTCGGGCCGTTTACTTTTCCGCCGGCCTGCTTTACATAGGGAAGCCGTATGGATGCACGCAAGCTCGCCCTGGTCGCTCTCTTCGCGGCGCTGACTGCCGTCGGCGCCCTCATCAAGATCCCCCTGTGGCCCGTCCCGATGACCATGCAGACGTTCTTCGTCCTCATGGCCGGCATCGTGCTCGGCCCCAGGCACGGAACCTTGAGCCAGGCGGTCTACATCCTGGTCGGCCTCATGGGGCTGCCGGTCTTCTCGGGAGGTGGCGGCCCTTCCTACCTCCTGAGCCCCACCATGGGCTACCTCATAGGGTTCGTCCTCGCCGCATGGGCCGCAGGCCTGGCAGCCGGGGGCGGCAGGATCTCCTTCGGCAGGGCCCTGGGTGCCTCTGTCACGGGGACGGCGGCGATCTACCTAGTGGGGGTCCCGTACCTCGCCCTCTACATGCATCTCGTGCTCCACAAGCCGGAGGCCGTCGGTGTGGCGCTCAAGACCGGGCTTGCGGTGTTCGTGCCCGGGGACATCCTCAAGTGCCTGCTGCTGACAGCCGTGGCGCCGAGGATCGCCGCCCTGCTGGCGCAGCGGGAAGGGCGCCACGCGCGGCACGATTCATGATGTGGGCGGACAGGACGGCCGCGATCGCGGCCGTCCTCAAGCGCGGCGGCACAACTCCATCTACGAGAGAAGACGTGTTCTTCAGGGCCCGGGGACGAGACGGGTCCGTCCACCGACACCGCCAGCAAAGCCTTCCCCGTGCCCCGGCGCAGGCAGGCCCTGCACTCTCAAGCGCCGCGAGACCATGGTGACCGCTCGCACGGCCTTCCCCGGTCGCCTGTTCATGCGGATCCTGAAGATTATGGCACTACGGGTCGGTCGGTGAAGGCTGCATGATACCCAGCGGGTGGCGCCGCCTCTCAGGCACACCCGTGAGCCCCTCGTGCACGGGGCCACGAGCGGTGGAGAGCTGGGTGCATGGCCTCGCCCGGTGTGAGCCTCTCGTACCCGGGGCCAAGAGGCCAGTGGGGCCTGTCCCGCGGCGATCACGCGCGCCAGACCCTCGTGCCCAAGGGCAAGAGGCACTGTGCCCCTTGGCCACCGCGGGCGTGAAGGCGACCCTGCACGGCCCGGCCCGTACGTAGAGACCCTTCGATCGGCTTCCTGACCCGCGGGATGAGGCCGCGGCGAACAGGGACCCGCGAGGGGGGAGTCCCTCGCCCCCGCCGTCCCCGCCTGTCTCAACCGCCCATGGTGATCCTCACGCGGACGATCCTGTTGCCGCGCATCCGCTCGATCTTGAGGCGCATGTCCTCGTAGACGAGGGTTTCCCCCTCCTCGGGGATCCGGTCGAGGGTGTGGTAGATGAGACCAGACAGGGTGTCGATCTCGTCCGGGAACTGGCGGCCGATGTGGCGGCCGAGATCCAGAAGGCTGATGCTCCCGGTCACGATGAAGCTCGTGGGGCTCACGGGGACGATCGCTGGCCTCACGATATCGTGCTCGTCCGCGATGTCCCCCGTGATCTCCTCGATGATGTCCTCGAGCGTGATGGCGCCCTTGACCGTCCCGTACTCGTCCACCACGAACGCCATGTGGAGGTGCATGTTCTGGAACACCACGAGCTGGGTGAAGATGGAGGTGGTCTCCGGGACGAAGTGGGCCTCCCTCATGCAGTCCTTCACCCTGAAGACGTCCCTCCTGTCCAGGTGGGTCCAGAGGTCGCGGATGTGCAGGTACCCCACGATGTTGTCGGCGGTCTCCCGGTACACGGGGTACCTGCTGAAACTCCTCGTGGCGATGACCTGGAGGATGCCGTCGAAGGTGCTCTCCTCCGGGACGCACACCATCTCCCCTATGGGGAGCATGACCTTGCGCACCGGGACCTCGTCGAGCTCCATGATGGCGGAAAGCATCCTCGCCTTGGGCTCGCTCAGGAAACCCTCCTGGTGTCCCATGGCAATGACCGACCCCAGGTCTTCCTCGGAAAAGTCGTGGTGTCCCGGTCCCTTCATGCCCAGGAGCCTCACCACCCAGCGCGCGGCAACGGTGAACACGTGGACGAAGGGCTTGAGAACGACCGTCAGGGCCTTCACCGGCGTGCCGAAGAGCAGGGCGACCATGTCGGACCGGTAGGCGGCGATCGTCTTGGGCGTGATTTCCCCGAAGAGGAGGAGGAGAACGGTCATGGCGATGGTCGCGTACAGGATGCCCTCCTCGCCGAAGAAGGAGATGAAGAGGGCGGTCGCGATCGCGGAGGCGAGGACGTTGACGAAGTTGTTGCCGAGGAGGATGGTGCTGATGAGCCGCTCCGGCTCCGCGAGGATCTCCTCCACCGCCCGTGCCCGCCTGTTCCCCTTCTCGGCGAGCGACTTCATGCGGAACCTGTTGACGCGCATGTAGGCCGTCTCCGTCCCCGAGAAGAAGGCGGACATGAGGACGAGGAGCAGGAGGGAAACGATGTAGACTACCTTCTCCGTGGTCGTGACCATGGCATCCTCACCTTTTCACCCCGGGTCTCACTCGAACAGGAGCAGCTGGGCAGACCCGGGCTTCCTCGCCTTCTCGACGATCTCGCGGACCGCTTCTTCGGGGATCCCGCCGATGTACGGCGACTCGCCCTCGTGCGGGCATACCAGGTACAGGCGTTGTCTGGCGCGCGTGAGCGCGACGTAGAAGAGGTTCCTCTCCTGGACGGGGTCAGAGCCCTTGAGCGGGAACACGCCGCGGGAGAGCCCCGCCACGAAGACGCAGTCGAACTCGAGCCCCTTGGCCGCATGCGCCGTGATCACGTGCACCCGCTCCCCGGTGACGGCCGCGTCGTCCCTCGTGAGCCTGACGAAATCGATGAACCCCCGCGTGTCGCTCCCGAAGAGGAGTGCGTAGCTGTAGAGCGGGTGGGTCTCCGGCAGCGGCGCAAGGTCGAACAGCCCGGACTCCTCCATGCGCGCAAGCCGCCTTGCCACGCTCGACCCGTCCTGTGCGGCGAGAGTGCGCGCCAAAGCCTTCAGCTCGTCGTCGCGGGCTGGTCTCTTCTTGAGGTAGGGCGTGACGTCCTCCCCCGCGAGCAGGGCGATACGTTCCGCCACCCCCCGGGTCTCGCTCAGGGGCCTCGCGTAAGCGGTATCGCAGGGGATGCCGGCCTCGCCGAGCGCCTTCAGGGCCGACAGCGCCTGGCTCTTGGTCCTGACGATCACGGCGATGGAGCTCAGGGGATACTCGCCTGCGGCCCTGTGCACGCCCGCGTGCGTGAGCCCGCCCGAGAGGGCCTCCGCCTCGCGCGCGACGAACTCCCAGGGCCTGGGGGTGCGCACCAGGGTCACCCTGGGGCCGTCTCTGAGCGAGCGCACCGCCTCCCGGCCGACCACGGCGTTTCCCGCAAGCGCAATGGGCCTGCCGAAACGGTACGTGTCACGGATGTGCACCGTGCGCGCGCCCGGCATGTCCTTTCGGAAATCATCGAACGCGGCCGGGCTGCTCCCCCTGAAGCCGTAGATGGCCTGGTTCGGGTCGCCGATCACCAGGACGCTTGCGGCCCCCCGCACGAGCGCTTTCAGGAATTCGTGCTGAACCGGGTTGATGTCCTGGAACTCGTCGACCATCACGTGTCTCCACCGGGGCGTGAACGCCCCAGCCCGGACGAGGCGGGAAGCCTCGTCCACGAGCCCGTCGTACGTGAAGCAGCCCTGTGCCCTGAGCATCCTCACCAGGCCTTCCTGCTCCCTGTCGAGGGGGGTCATGGTCCCCTGCCGGTAGAGGAGGTCCTCGACCCACGCCCCGGCGTCGGCGTCCAGCGCCGGTTCCACCACCCTCACGAGCTCGCCCTCGTCCATGACCTGGAAGTCCAGCCCGGTCTCCCGCAGGATCCTCGCGGCCAGGGAGTGGAAGGTGCAGACGTCCACCCCGTGGTCGCGGCCGCACCCCTCCTCCAGCCTCTGGGCTATCTCGCGCGCGGCCCTCACGGTGAAGGTGACGGCGAGCACGGGGCCTTCGCCCTTTCGCGCCAGCCTCACGGCGCGTTCCACCAGCACCCTGGTCTTTCCCGTCCCGGGACCCGCGATCACCGCGAGCGGGCCCTCGCCCCACCCGGCCGCCTCGAGCTGTTCCGCGCTCAGGCCTGTCACCGGCGCGCCCTGGGCGGCCCGGCAGGCATCCTCCACGGCTGGTTTCCGGGGGGGCCTTCCCCGCCTGGCCCTGCCCGGCCCGGTATCGAGACGGTGATCGAAGAGGAGGTCCCTGTCGGCCTGGGCGAAGAGCCTCACCTTCCCGAACCTGCCGTCGTACCCAGGTTCCTTGATCACCTCACCGGCCCTCATGCGCCGTATCGCGGTCGCCAGTGCCGGCCCGCCGACCGCCTCGATGTCCCCGCAGGGCACCTCCACGAGCAGGGGGAGCTCGCCCCCGAGCGCGGAGGAGACCCTGGATGCGGCTTCCATCACCCTCTTGGTGGGCGAGGCCACCTGCATGATCTCCGAGATGATCTCCGCCAGGGGCACGACGCTCGTGAAGGGCCTGGCGCCTGGGGGAACCTCTCCCTCGGGCCTGTCGGCGAGTTCCTGCACGCGGTGCAGGACGCCTATGGTGAGGGGCTTGCCGCAGACCGGGCACAAGAGGGACGCCTGCCTGCTCGAGTGCGGTTCGAGCACGACCCCGCACTCCCTGTGCCCGTCCAGGTGGTACTTCCCCTCCTCGGGGAAGAACTCCACGGTCCCCGCCAGGCCCTCGCCCGTGGACATGGCCCGCACAAAGGCGTGGTAGTCGAGGTCCACGTCGAAGACCGTCGCCTCCCTCCCGAGCTTGTCCTCGGAGTGGGCGTCCGAGCACGAAATGAGCCTGTAGCGGTCCAGGCGGGAGACCATCCAGTTCATGGGCGGGTCCGAAGACAGGCCGGTCTCCACCGCGAAGACGTGGGAGGCCAGGTCTTGGTAGCATTCCTCGATGGAGTCGAACCCGCTCTTGGAACCCAGTGCGGAGAACCACGGGGTCCAGACGTGGGCGGGGACCACGAACGCCCCGTGACCCGAGGACAGCACGATCTCCGCAAGATCCCTGGAGGTGATGCCCAAGATGGGTCTCCCGTCCGAGAGGATGTTGCCGAGCACGGCCAGGCGGGACGCGACCCTCCTCGCCGCCTCGATCCCCGGTACGCCCACGAGGTGGTGGACCTTCCGCACCTTCCCGTCCTGCTTGTAGATGGTGCTGATCTCCGCGGTGAGCATGAACCGGGTGGGGCACGGGTCCCCCCTGAGGCGGTAGAGGCCGCCTTCGGCCTCGACGAGAGACTCCTCGATCTCGGAGAGCCACGCGGGGTGGGTGAAGTCTCCCGTGCCGAGCACGGCTATGCCCTTTGCCTGCGCCGCGTGTGCCAGTGCCTTCAGGGTGAGCCTGGAACTCGTGGCCCTCGAGTAGCGGGAGTGGATGTGCAGGTCGGCGTAGATCCTCATGCGGTCATCCCCGCCCTGCCACCACGCTGCGCCGTGAGGCGAGGGGTGCATGCGGCGGTCCGCCCCCGGGTGTGGCCGGACAGGCGGCACGCGCACCGGCGAACCCGCGGAAGCACCGACGACGAGCCTTCTTGCCGAGTCGAAGGGGTTCTGCTATGAAGGCATCTGTATGGGCTCGCACCTGAAATATCTTGCATTGGTTTTGATTCTTGCAGCCATTGTAGCATGCGGCCGGGAGAATAACAACAAGCCCGAGCCGACCGGGCCCGCAGCCGGCGGCGTGAAGGACGACTCCCCTGCGTTCGGCGACGTCCTCGTGCTCTCCTCCATCGGCGATGCGAGCACCCTGATCCCCATGCTCGCGAGCGACAGCTCCTCCCACGAGGTGGCGGCCTTCATCTTCAACGGCCTCGTCAAGTACGACAAGGACTTCAACATCGTGGGCGACCTCGCCCGATCCTGGGACATCGAGAACGAGGGCAAGCTCCTGCGGTTCCACCTGAGGAACGACGTGCTGTGGCACGACGGGGAAAAGTTCACGGCGAAAGACGTCATGTTCACCTACAGGCTCATCGTGGACCCCCGCACACCGACCGCCTACGCCGAGAAGTACAAGCTCGTCAGGAGCGCCCGCATCGTCGACGAGTACACCTTCGAGGTGGAGTACGACAAGCCCCTGGCCCCGGCGCTCATCAGCTGGGGGTCCCTCCAGATCCTGCCCGAGCACCTGCTCAAGGGCCAGGACATCTCGAAGACGCCGTTCGCCAGGAACCCGGTCGGGACGGGGCCCTTCAGGTTCGTCAGCTGGCAGACCGGGCAGAAGATCGTGCTCAAGGCCAACGAGACCTACTTCGACGGCATGCCCTACCTCATGGGCATCACGTACCGCGTCATACCGGACCAGAACACCCAGTTCCTCGAGCTCAAGGCGGGCGCCATCGACATGATGGGGCTCACCCCGCTCCAGTACCTCCGCCAGACCTCATCCCCGGACTTCGAGTCGAAGTACAACAAGTACAAGTACCTGTCGGACGGCTACACGTACCTGGGGTTCAACCTGAAGAGAAAACCCTTCGACGACGTGCTCGTCCGCAGGGCCATCGCGCACGCCATAGACAAGCGCGAGATCATCAAGGGCGTGCTCATGGGCCTGGGAGAGGTGGCCACCGGCCCCTACAAGCCCGACACCCGGTGGTACAACCCCTCGGTGAAGGACTTCGCGTACAGCCCGGACAGCGCCCGCGCCCTCCTGATGGAGGCCGGCTACCTCGACCGTGACGGCGACGGCGTCGTGGAGAAGGACGGCAAGCCCCTGAGCATGACCGTGCTCACCAACCAGGGCAACCCCCTGAGGGAGAAGACCGCCCAGATCATCCAGCAACGGCTCAAGGCGGTGGGCGTCGACGTGAGGATCCGCATCATCGAGTGGACCGTGTTCCTCAAGGAATACGTGGACAAGGGCAACTTCGACGCGGTGATCCTCGGCTGGAACATCCTCCAGGACCCCGACCTGTTCAACGTCTGGCACTCGAGCCAGGCGAAGAAGGGCGGCCTGAACTTCGTGGGGTACAAGGACGCGGAGGTAGACTCCCTGCTCGAGAAGGGGAGGCAGACCTTCGACGAGTCCCAGAGGAAACGCTGCTACGACCGGATCCAGGAGATACTGGCGGACCAGCAGCCCTACGTGTTCCTCTACGTGCCCTACAGCCTGCCTGCCGTGAGCTCCCGGATAAAGGGCATCGTCCCCGCGCCCGCGGGGATCACCTACAACCTGGAGAAGTGGTACGTGCCCAAGCACCTCCAGAAATACACCATCCTGCAGTAGGGAAGGCGCCGGTGGTCCGTTTCCTCTTCAGGCGCCTGCTCGTGCTCGTCCCCACCTTCATAGGCATCACCCTGGTGTGCTTCGCGGTGATCCACCTCGCACCCGGATCCCCCACGGACATCCAGACCCAGATGAACCCCGACATAACGCCCGAGGCCATCGAGAAGCTCAAGGCACACTACGGGCTGGACAAGCCACTCCACGTCCAGTACCTCGTGTGGATGAAGAACCTCTGCCGCCTCGACTTCGGGCCGTCCATGAGCTCGGACGCGCGCCCCGTCTGGGACAAGATAAAAGAGCGGCTCCCCGTGACCATCTCCATCAACCTCGCCTCCATGCTCATCATCCTCCTGGCCGCGATCCCCCTCGGGGTCGTCTCGGCCCTCACGCGCGCAAGCCTGCTGGACAGGGTCATCACGGTGGTGGTGTTCGTGGGGTTTTCCATCCCGAGCTTCTGGCTCGCGCTCGTGTGCATGGACCTCTTCGGCGTCCGGCTCGGGTGGCTGCCCGTCTCGGGCATCCACTCCGCCCGGTACCCCGACCTGTCTTTCGCGGGCAAGGCGGCGGACCTCGCCCGACACCTCGCGCTGCCGGTCCTGGTCTCGGCCTTCGGGTCGCTCGCGGGCATGAGCCGCTACATGCGTTCCAGCATGCTCGAGATCATACGGCAGGACTACATCCTCACCGCCCGGGCCAAGGGCCTGCCCGAGAGCGTGGTGATCTTCAAGCATGCCATGCGCAACGCCCTGTTACCCGTAATCACCATCCTCGGCCTGTCCGTCCCCGGGCTCATAGGCGGAAGCGTCATATTCGAGAGCATCTTCGCCATCCCAGGGCTGGGGAAGCTCTTCTACGAGGCCATCATGATGCGCGACTACAACATGATCATGGGGAGCCTCACCATCGGCGCGGTGCTCACCCTGCTCGGCAATCTCCTGGCGGACATCTGTTACGGCATAGCGGACCCCCGCATCAGGGTGACCTGAGATGGAGTTCCTGAGAAGGTTGCTCCGCGACAGGCTGGCCGTGGCAGGGCTCGTGATCGTGATCGCCTTCTTCGCCCTGTCCACGCTCACGCCGCTGATCGCGCCGTACGACCCTTCGGCGATCGACGTGGACAACATCCTCGCCCCGCCGTCCTCGAAACACCTCTTCGGGACCGACGAGCTCGGCAGGGACGTGTTCACCCGCATGCTCTACGGCGCCGGGATCTCGCTCAAGGTGGGGTTCGTGGCAGTGGGCATCTCGGTGCTCGTGGGCACCCTCCTGGGGGCGCTGGCCGGCTACTACGGCGGGTTCGTGGACACGCTCGTCATGCGCTTCGTGGACATCATGCTCTGCTTCCCCTCCTTCTTCCTGATCCTGGCCGTGATCGCGTTTCTCGAGCCGTCCATCTTCAACATCATGGCCGTCATCGGCCTCACCTCGTGGATGGGCATCACGAGGCTCGTCAGGGCGGAGTTCCTCAGCCTCAAGGAAAGGGACTTCGTTCTCGCGGCAAAGGCCATGGGCGCCTCATCGGCGAGGATCATCTTCATCCACGTCCTGCCCAACGCCATGGCGCCTGTCCTCGTGTCCGCGACCCTGGGCATCGCGTCCGCGGTGCTCACCGAGAGCGCCCTGTCCTTCCTCGGCATCGGGGTGCAACCCCCGACACCGAGCTGGGGCAACATGCTCACCCAGGGCCAGGCGGTGCTCAGCATCGCCTGGTGGCTGTCGTTCTTCCCGGGCATGGCCATCCTCCTGACCGTGCTCGGGTACAACCTCCTGGGAGAGGGGATCAGGGACGCGGTGGACCCGAGGCTCAGGCAATAGACGAGCCCTGGCGCCGCTTCGCGGAGTTTGACCGAGGCCTCAGGGCCGCCGGGGCTCGCCCGCCGGGCTCACCATCTCCAGGGGTCTCCGGCCACGCAGAGGGCCCTCATCTTCAGGCCGCCTCGGCCTTCTTCCTCCCGAGGATCGACCAGTAGAGCCTCACCCCGCAGACGGTGAAGTATTCTATCTCCTCGATCTCGCATCCCGCGCCCCTGACCAGGGCAGGGTAGTCCCACACGGGGTGGAAGACCGCCTCGGTGGTCAGGCTGTAGAAAGAGATCGCGATGTACCAGTTGATCCTCTGGATGACCCCCATCCAGCCGGGCTCGGGCAGCACGAACTCCCCGACCACGAAGCGCCCCCCCGGCCTCACGAGGGTGCCCAGGTGGTCCGCCACCTCCTTCACCCGCGTCTTGGAGAAGACATTGAGGAAGAAGTTCGCTATCACCATGTCGTAGGAGGCCTCTTCCCTCACGTTGAAGATGTCGTCGTGGACCACGTCGAGCGGCACCGGGGGCCTGTCCCGCTCGATGCGCCTCCTGAAGTGCTTGAGCATGGTCTCGGAGATGTCCACGGCCGTGACGTGCGCACCGAGCCTGCTCGCCTCCACGGCCTCGGTCCCGTGGCCGACCCCTGCGACGAGGACCCTGTCCCCGGGCTTGAGGTGCTTGAGCATGGCGGTCTTGCACCTGGGGATGCGTCCCAGGCTGTAGAGAGCCCCTGTCAACTCGTATTGAAACCCCACGAATCGGTAACCGTCTTTCATCCTCACAACCTCCTTCACGGCAGGAACCTTGTGCAGGGTTCGGCCTCGGCCGGTTCCGCATCCACTCCCAAGGCTGGCACAAAGAGGCGCGCCTCTCGGCCTTCACTTGTACCATGCCGGCTCGATCATTGGCTAGGGGCAACATCCACCGCGGGCATGTGCGGGCGAAGGGCTTCGGACCTCGCCGTGCGCCCTTCTCGCGCTCATCCCCTCTTCTCCGGGGCACACCTTCGCAGGCCCCTTTCTCGACGCGAGGACCCACCCCTTTCGCCCTTGCGCCTCGACGCCTTTGTCACGATGTCCGGGTCTGAGCAGCCCGCCTCCCCGACCAACTTCACACGGGACAACGCGTGAAGTTTCTATTATAAAGCAACGGTGATCCAAGGAGATACCAGCGGAAACCACATGCCCCAAAGGACGTAAGAGCCATGGAGACCGTAAACTGCTTCGCCCGGCTGACGCCGGACGTGATCATATCGGCCGTCGAACAGGCTCTCGGCAAGCGCATGACCGGGCTCACCATACCGCTTCCGAGCTACATCAACAGGGTCTACGAGCTCCAGAGCTTTTCGGGGGAGCGCGTCATAGCGAAGTTCTACCGGCCCGGGAGGTGGTCGGACGCCGCCATCGAGGACGAACACCGCTTCCTGGCGGACTGCGCGGAAGAAGAGATCCCGGTGGTCACCCCCCTCACGCTCACCTCCGGGACCACCCTGGGGCACACCGAAGGCATCGCCTTCGCGCTGTTCCCGAAGAAGGCGGGCCGCGTCTTCGAGACGAACGACGACGAGGACTGGGTCCGCATGGGGACCCTCCTCGGCCGCATCCACATGGTGGGGTCCCGTCGAAGGGCGCCATCCAGGGTGACCATGCACCCGTCATCCTGCACGAGGACGGACCTTGACTTCCTGCTCCAGGGCGGGTTCGTCGGGCCCGAGCACGTCCATGCCTTCGAGGACGTGTGCCTGAGCGTCATCGAGGAGATATCGGGCCTGTTCGAGGGCGTGGAGTTCATCCGCATTCACGGCGATTTCCACAGGGGCAACCTGCTCGACAGGCCGTCAGAGGGGCTCATGGTGATCGACTTCGACGACATGATGGAGGGCCCGGCGGTGCACGACCTCTGGCTGCTCCTTCCCGACCACGCAGGAAGGGCCCGCCGCGAGATCGAGCTCATCTTGAGCGGTTACGAGCGCTTTTACCCCTTCGACCCGTCGTCCCTCAGGCTCATCGAGGCGCTCAGGTTCATGCGGTTCATCTACTACCTGGCCTGGTGCGCGAGGCAGTCAGCCGACTACGACTTCAGGACCAACCACCCCGACTGGGGCACGGACGGTTTCTGGCAGAGGGAACTGCTCGACCTGCACCACCAGCGCCAGGTGATCATGGAGCACAAGGTGGCGTGGGAGGAGGGCAGGTTCTTCGAGGCCTGAACACCCGGGCGGACGCCCCACCCTTTTTCCACCCTCCTTTGCTGCAGGGCACGGGCATAAAGGCCCTGCACAGGTCCCGAGGCAGGATACCCACCGGAAAGAGGCTGGACGGCGCGGCCACACGCACAGGCTGCGCAAGGCCCTTGCCAGTCCGGGACACGGGTCCATACCGGCAACGCGCGACAGACCTCTGCTTCAGGTCCCTTGCCCGCATGGAACACGGCTTTTGCCGGCTTCTCGGCCGAGGCGCGGTATCGCACGCCCCATGCCCGCACGGGACACGGATCGGCCGTGGCATGTCGCCGCCCCCTTTGAATCCGGCAACGCCTCGGGGAGAGGTCTCGGCCCCGCAAGCCCTTCCGGGACCGAAGGCGTCTCACGCAACCAGGGCGCCGACCATGCGCCGGGGTTAAGATGGGGGGAAGCTGCGGCGCTGGATATCGGCCGCCTGTCATGGTAACGTAGCTGCACGACACATGGCTACGGACAGGACCACCCTGAACAGGATCGTGACCGCCTTCCTCGTGGCTGCCGTCACCGCGCTCTTCGTGGCCATGATCCGCCCCTTTCTCCTGACGATCGTGCTCGCGGGCGTCTTCGCGGCCATGCTCCAGCCCGTCTACAAGAGGGTTTACAGGCTCGTGGGCGGCAGGCCGTCCCTGGCTTCCCTCGTCACGCTCTCCTTTCTCCTCTTCGCGTGCATCCTGCCGCTCATGGGTCTCCTGGGGGTGCTCGCAGGCCAGGCGATCTCCATGGGCAGGTCGGCGAAGGAGTTCCTCGAAGGCCTGGGCGCTTCCGGCTGGTCCGCAGCGGACATCCTCGGCCGCCTCGGCCTCGCGGGCGTGTACGAGGCCTACAGGGACACGATCGTGGCGCGCATGGGCGAGATCGCTGCCAAGCTGGGCCAGATCGTGATGGACACGGTCTCGGGCGTCACCGTGATCACCATCCAGAGCGCCTTTTTCTTCTTCGTCTTCCTCTACACCCTGTTCTTCTTCATCAAGGACGGGAGAAAGATCCTCGACAGGTTCATGTCGTACGTGCCGCTCCCAGAGGGCGTGGAACAGAGGCTGGTGGAGAGGTTCACCCAGGTGGCCACCTCGGCCCTCAAGGGGGTGTTCGTCATCGGGCTCGTGCAGGGCTCGCTCGCAGGCCTCGCCTTCCGGCTCGTGGGGATCGACAAGGCGTTGTTCTGGGGCTGTGTCATGGCGATCCTCTCCATCATCCCCGCCGTGGGTTCTGCGATCGTGTGGGTGAGCGCCTCGATCATCCTCCTGCTCTCGGGCGCCTACCTCAAGGCCGCATTCCTCATCGCCTTCTGCAGCATCGTCGTGGGCGGCGTGGACAACCTCCTGCGGCCGTGGCTCGTCGGCAGGGAGACCAAGATGCACGAGCTCATGATCTTCTTCGGCACGCTGGGCGGCATAGGCATGTTCGGGATCACCGGCTTCATCATCGGGCCCGTCGTGGCGGCGTTGTTCATCACCGCGTGGGACATCTACTCGGAGAACTTCTCAGACTTCCTGCCTGACGGGCCGGGGGCGGCCCCCGGTGAGCAGAAAGACGAACAGGCCGGCACACCCAGGTGAACGAAGACGGAAGCTCCCTGGACTTTCCCTGTACTTGGGCTGGACCTTCGGGCGTGGCCGCGCGCCGTACCCACCGGGCGGCATGAGGGGGCCGGCCAAGGGGTGCCGAGGCACCCGGCCCTCCCGGCTGGCAAGCAACGGGCATGACGGGCGGAGAGGTACGCTCGAGAATCAGGGGGCGCCGACGCGGCCCGGGCATTGGACGCCGTCATCGTTCACACCCTCGGGGAGGCAAGGGATACCTTGCCTGCGCGCGCCGACAGGGTGCGAGAGCCTTCTCAGCCAGGCATCGAGAGGCAAGGGCCAGCTTTGAAGTCCTGCCTTGACGGGCGGGGGTCGCCACAAAGGCCCGGCCCTTCCGCGTGCATGGCCGGCGCGGCCCGGGTGAAGGGGAGCGCATCACCGCACCGCCGACGCGACCACCCTGTGCCTGGAGAGGGAGCCCAGGCGGAGCGAGGGAGGCTTCCTCCCCGTCGATCCCACGTGCGCCTTCGCTTCGCTCACGTCTGGTACCGGTATGCAGGCTCCAGGCAGGCTCACGGAGCCGGGCACGAACCCTTTCGTGCCCGGCCCCGTCTCGGCCTTCACCACATGCGGTTGGAAGCGGCCGTCGACTTCCAGACGCCCTGCCCATAAGGCCGCTGCCCACCGCGGTCATAGCCCTGGCTGCGCGGATATCCGGGCGCAGGGGGTCTCTTGAAGCCGTCTTTCTTCCACCCATCATCGTGGTACCGCCCGTGCCTCGGGCCGTAGTGGTAAATGTAGGTGTTGTGCTCGTGGATGTTCACCCTCGGCCTGGAGATCACCCGGTGCGTGACCACCGGCTCGAAGTGCCCGGGCACCCAGACGCACGAAGGGCCGCATCCCCTCCAGTAGCCCGCCACCCACACGCAGCCGTCGCAGGCATACCCCCCGCCGCACACGTCCACGCACAGTGCAGGCAGGCCGAGGTTCACGTACACCCTGGTCTCGGCCCCGGCCTGGCCCGGCAGCATCGCGAGCGTGAGTGCGGCGATAACGGTGATTGTCGTCATTCTTGCGGTCATGTCATCCTCCCCTGTGTTTGCTTGGTCACCGGTTATGACGGGGGTGGGGGATGAAATGTCTACACGACCCTTGCACGAGGAGGGCGATGGGACGATAATGCCCCTCGATATCCCAACGGATGCGGACGGCACCGGGAACGAGCCTCGCTCCAGCGCCGGGCGATGCACAGGAGACGGGGCTCCAGGCGTTGTCGTCCTTCCCGCCCGGTGGGACCGAGGAACGCCTTGACACGGGAGGGACGGCCGGCGACGGCCGGGCGAGCGGCGCCGCGAGCGTCATCGGGGGGTGAGACCGCATGAGAAGGGCCATGAAGACAGCCTGCATCCTCGTGACGGGGGCCTTCCTGTGCCTGGCCGCCTACCTCGTGCACGGTGTGCTCGAGAGGATGTCGCTTGCCCGGCCGTTCTCCCTGCTCGGCATCGAGGTGGACACGGGTGCGCTCGTGATCGTGATCGCCCTCATACCCGCCTGGTGGATCGTGGGTGTCCTCGTCAAGACATGGTCAGTGAAGTGATGCGCACCGAACGCCCTTGGGCACTTCCTTGAAGGGGGGGTCTTCCCCGGGGCCCGCGGGCCTCAGGGAGAAGCTCCCCTCGAGAGAAGCGAAGATCCGGATCTTCACCGAGGCTCGGGATCCTGGTGGAGGGGTTCTCCTCAAGAGAGGCGGGGTCCCCGGCCTTCCCCAGGGCCCGCGGGCCTGAGTGCTCATCACCGGACGCCGACGAGCTCTGTCCTCGGCGGACGACGACGCCGTCTTTTGCACGCCCCCTTGCGGCGCTCGAGGGGAACATCCCCGCAGGTCAAGAGCGGGCGGCCGTCTTGCCGGGTGCCTAGGGGATCGAAGCCCCCTTGCCGGACGGGACCACCACCGTGGATGCGCCGTCCGCCTGGATGACCGTGCTGTAGGGCGCCACGTCGTGATCCAGCCACACGTTGCCGCCGATCACCGAGCCCCTTCCTATCGTGACCCTCCCGAGGATGGTGGTCCCCGAGTAGATGATCACGTCATCCTCCACGATGGGATGACGGGGGATGCCCTTCACGAGCCTGCCGGCCTCGTCCTTGGGGAAGCTCTTCGCGCCGAGCGTAACGCCCTGGTAGAGCCTGACGTTGGAGCCGATGATGCAGGTCTCGCCTATGACCGTGCCGGTCCCGTGGTCGATGAAGAACCGTTCCCCGATGGAAGCGCCCGGGTGGATGTCGATCCCCGTGGCAGAGTGGGCCATCTCGGTGATGATGCGGGGGATGATCTCCACGCCCAAAAGATGCAGCTCGTGGGCGATGCGGTAGTTGGTCATGGCCTTGATGCTCGGATAGCAGAAGATCGTCTCGCTCGTGCTCTTGGCCGCAGGGTCCCCCTCGAAGGCGGCCATGACGTCGGTGGCGAGCAGCCTCCTGATCTCCGGCACCTTCACGATGAACCTCCGCGCGAGAACCCTCGAGCGCTCGTCGCACTCGATGCAGGAAGCCCTGTCCGTCTGCTCGCAGAAGAAGCCGAAACCCCGCTTGATCTGCTCCGCGAGCAGGCGTTCCACCCTCTCCAGGTGGCTGCCCACGATGTAGGGCATGGTCGCCGGGGTCATCTCCGGGTCGCTGAAGTAGGCGGGGAACAGCACCATGCGGAGGCGTTCCACCACCTCGGAGAGGACCTCCAGGGAGGGCATCACGCCCTCGAGCGTCGGCCTGTGGTAGACCTCGCTGTAGGACTCCGGCCTGCAGAGCTCCTCGACGACCTTCCGTATCACGTCCGCGTCTTCGCTCACGACCCCGGGGTTCGTCTCCATGGCCTCGCCTTCCTTCCGTCCCATGGGTGAGTTCACGTCCGCCCCTCGGTGGCGCAGAAGTGCTTGTTGGTGTAGAACTCGATGAGCCTCTCCACCTCCTCGGTGCACTCCCCGCACACGGTCGCCACCTTCGTCTTCTCCTGGACCTCGTAGAGCGACCTCGCGCCTTCCAGCACCGCCTCCTCGATCTCGTGGTCGGTCACGTTCATGCACGAGCAGACCACGCGCGCCTCCTCCCTCTGGATCTTCTCGGCCTGGCCGGTCTTCTCGTAGTAGTCGTTGATGGCCGCGCGCAGCGCCTTGTCTCCCAGGACGCTGCAGTGGATCTTGTGCTCTGGCAGACCGCCCAGCTCCTTGTTGATGTCCCTGGGCGACAGCCTGAACGCATCCTCGAGCCTCATACCCTTGACCATCTCCGACATGATCGAGGTGCTCGCGATGGCGCTCGCGCACCCGAAGGTCTTCCACTTGCAGTCCGTGATGACGCCACGCTCGGCGTCCACCTTGATCGCCACGATCATCTGGTCGCCGCACTTGACGTTTCCGGTCACCCCCACGCCGTCGGCCTGAAACGCCTGTTCGTCCTCGAGGATGTTCCTCGGGTGCATGAAGTGATCGAGGACCTTGTCGGAGTAAACCCACCCTACCTTATCCATCACTTCCTCCCCGCGTAGGCGCTCGACATCTTCCTGATGCGGGAAATGACACCCGGCAGGACGTCGAGGAAGTAGTCGACGTCCTCCATGGTGTTCTCCCTCCCCATGCTGATCCGTATGGACCCGTGCGCGCACTCCGGGCTCAGCCCCGTGGCGAGGATCACGTGCGAGGGGTCGAGCGACCCGGAGGCGCAGGCCGACCCCGTCGACACCGCGATGCCCGCGAGGTCGAGGTACAGGAGGATGGCCTCCCCCTCCGCACCCTCGAAGGAGACGTTCAGGGTCCCGGCCAGGCAGTCGGTGGGGTGTCCCACGAAGTGCACGTCTGGGATCGCGGCGGCGATGCCTTCCTTCAGCCGTTCCTTCATCGCGCGCAGGCGTTCGCCTTCCGCGTCCATCTCCAGGTCCCTGAGCTCGACCGCCTTGCCGAGCGCCGCGATCCCGATGGTGTTCTCGGTCCCGGCCCTCCGCCCCCTCTCCTGGTGCCCCCCCCGGATGAAGGGGCAGAACGGCGCCCCCTTCCTCACGTATACCGCGCCTATCCCCTTGGGGGCGTATATCTTGTGTCCCGAGAGGGTGAGGAAGTCCACGTCCAGCTCCTTGACATCCAGCCTCACCTTGCCCACCGCCTGGACTGCGTCCGTGTGGAAGAGGGCGCCCTTGTCGTGGCAGATGCGGGCTATGGTCTTGATGTCCTGGACCGTCCCGATCTCGTTGTTCGCCATCATCACCGAGACCAGGGCCGTCCTGTCGTTGATCGCATCCTCGAGCCGGTCGAGGTCGACCTTCCCGTCGGAGTCCACATCCACGAACGTGACGCCGAACCCCCGCTCGGCAAGGCACTTCGAGGCCTCGAGGATGCAGGGGTGTTCGATCTTCGTCGTCACGAGGTTGCGCGGCCCGAACGAGCCGATGGAGCACGGGCGCCCCTGGCACGTGACGATGGAGAGCACCGTGTTGTTGCCCTCGGAGCCGCTGCCCACGAACATGATCTCCTCGGGCTCGGCGCCGATGAACGCGGCGACCTTCTTCCGGGCCTCCTCCACGAGCGCCCTCGCCTCTCTGCCGTACGCATGGAGGCTCGAGGGGTTCCCGAACGTCTCCATGGCATCGGCCATCACCCGCTTCACCTCGGGGTGCAGAGGCGTCGTGGCGTTGTTGTCGAAGTACACCCTTCTCGTTTCCATGCGCAACCCCGTCTCTTTCGTGCCCTCCCACAGGCGTCCCGTCTCCGGGGACCCGGGGGGTGCCTGATGAGTGTATCCATCTTTTCAGGCGCCCGTGTCAAACGGCAAGTGAAACCCGACCGCTCGAGGGGACAGGCCGCCCGGGCTGTTGCCGACCATGCCCCATGGCGCGCCGACGCCTACCGGGCGGGCGAAAACGGAGAGAGGCCAGGGCACGAGGCCGCTCGGGCCGAACCGCGACGCGCCTCTCGGGGGCAAGACAGGCCCGCGGACGATCGCGAGAGGGCCGCCACACGCGGCGCCACGGCTGAAAGCGCCGTGCGCCAGCCCGGGGAGCGGCGCCATCCTCGACATATTGTCTTACAGAACCACACCTGGTATGATTTCCTCGCGGGCAGGGACACGTGACAAGGCAACGATCACATTCGACGTGATCAACCATGATTTCATCGCGGGTAGGGACACGTGGGAGACATCCTCGAGACGCTCAAACGGTATCGGGCTGAAGGGTCGAGGCTCGTGGGGTGCTTCCCCCTCTACGGGCCGCTCGAGCTCTTCCACTCGTTCGGCCTTACGCCGGTGGTGCTCTGGGGGCTGGGGGACGGCCGCGGGTACTACCCGGCGAGCGACGCCCACGTGCAGGGCTATGCGTGCAGCGTGGCCAGGGCGCTCACGGGGTTCGTCATCGAGCACGGCACCGCCCTGTTCGACGCACTCTTCATGTACAACGCATGCGACACGCTGAGGAACCTCCCGGAGATCCTCTCGCGCGCCCTCGACTCGAGAGGCGGACACATCCCCATGTTCCGGCTGCATCTTCCGGCCATCCCCCTGGACAGGGCGCATGCCGCCCGATACCTCGAGGAACGCCTGCGCGGCCTCGTGAAGGCGCTCGAGGAGTTCACGGGAAGATCGTTCTCCGGGGATGCCTTCATGGCGAGTGCGACCCTGTACGAGCGGAGGCGCTCGCTGTGCAGGGGGGTCATGGATCTTCGCGCCCGGGGCGGGATACCCTCCGCCCGTGCCGCGCGCATCATCGAGCTCGGCAACCACGTGGAAGTGGCGGAGCACATCGCCGGGCTCGAGGAGGTGGTGGGGTCGTGCAGCGGACTGCCCGGCGATGCAAGGGGGGTCAGGGTCATGGCGGGCGGCATCCAGGCCCCGCCCCTCGAGCTCCTCGACGCCATGGACTCGTCGAACCTCGTGACCGTCGCGGATGACTTCGCGACCATGGCACGCACCCACCTCGCATCGGTCAGCCCCCGGCCGGACCCGCACTCGTATTACACGGAACTCTACCTCCATCACCCACCATGCAGCACCCTCCTGCCGTCCGCCGACGCCAGGCTGGGCCACCTGGTGTCCCGCGCGAAGGCCTCCGGGGCGCGCGGGTTCATCCTGTTCGGCGAGAAGTTCTGCGAGTACGAGTACTTCGAGGCCCCCCAGCTCCTCGCGGCCATGGAGAGAGAGGGCGTCCGCACGCTCTTCCTAGAGATCGCGCCCGAGGACCGGGAAAACCTGGCACAACACGTCACCCGCATCGAGGCCTTCGCCGAGATGCTGCAAGACGGGTCTACGGGAGGCTGACATGGTGGAATCTCCGCTTGCAGGCAAACCGAAGAAGAGCGAATCGGCCAAGAGGCTCAGCGCCATGATCGCCGAGGACTACATGACCCTCCACCAAAGGGCCTCCAACGGCGCCTTCGTCGTCTGGATAGCCATCGTGGTGCCCGCCGAGCTCTTCGCAGGGTTCGACGACGTTGTCTACGCCGTGCCCGAGAGCCACGCGGCCATGAGCGCGGGCAAGGGCGTGGGCGCCCTCCAGTGCGCCAAGGCCGAGCAGGCGGGGTACTCGGCCGACCTGTGCTCGTACGCCCGCATAGACATCGGCACCGTCCTCGACGGGGGCAGGGACTCGCCGTCCTTCGGCCTGCCCAGGCCACACCTGCTCGTGAGCAACAACAACAACTGCTCGCTCCTCGTGAAGTGGTTCGACATCTACCACAGGATGTGGGGCACCCCGCACTTCGTGCTCGACATCCCCTTCTGCTACGAGGAACAGAACGGCCTCAACTTCTCCTACATACGGGACCAGTTCAAAGACCTGATCAGCACCATCGAGAGGCTCTCCGGCCAGCGCTTCAGGGAGGAGAAGGCGGCCCAGGCGGTAAGCCTCTCCGCGGAGGCCCTCAAGGAGTGGAAGCGCTTCATAGGGCTCGCGTCCCACAGGCCTTCCCCCATCACCGCCTTCGACTCCTTCGTGCACATGGCGCCCATTCTCACCTCGAGGGGGACGAGAAGGCTCGTGGAGCACTACAGGATGCTCGCGGACGAGACCGAGTCGCTCGAGGCCGACGGCGTCTACCCCGTGCCCGGCGAGAGGTACCGGCTCCTGTGGGACAACATAGCGCCCTGGCACCAGCTCAGGAAGATGTCCTCGAGGCTCGCCGGCCTGGGCGCCAACATCACCACCGCCAGCTACACCTACTGCATCGGTTCGCTGGAAGGGTCCATCGATGCATACCCCTTCGACGGGACGGACCCCCTCGCGTGGCTCGCGAGGCTCCAGAACTTCTCCGTCTGCCCGCAGGGCCTCGACCTCAGGCTCCGCGCGATGCAAAGGGCCATCGAGCGCAACGGCATCGACGGGGTGATCTTCGCCAGCAACCGCAGCTGCAAGGTCTACTCCGTCATGCAGATGGACCAGATGCGCCACGTGAGGGACACCCTCGGCGTGCCCGCCATCATGATAGACGTCGATCACGCCGACGAGCGCAAGTACAGCGAGGAGGCCGCCTTCGTGAGGATCGAGGCGCTGCTCGAGACCATCGACGCGCGAAGGTCCTCGGGGCGCCCGCCCACGGCGTGACACCCGGGCCGCGCGCCATGAGGCGCTCTCACGGCATGGCGGCCCAATAGGCGAGGTCGCTCAGCGCCGTGGACTCGACGAGGTAGCGCACGCCGTGGAGAAGCGCCCTCTCCTGGATCTCGCGGGCGAGCCCGGGGAGGTCGTCTTCCGGCCTGCCGGGGCCGAGGCCCGAGACGTATCCCCACATGTGGAGGAGGGCGTCGCCGAGCGGCCCCTTCCTTGGCCTCGTCCTGAGGACTTCCGCGAGGGTGCGCGCCAGCTCCCTGAAGAACGCCTCGCCGCGAGCCGACGCGACGGCCTTGCCGATCGCACGGTACGCCCCGGGGTCGCGCGCCATGACCGAGTACTTGTGTTGGGCCCACAGGCTCGAGGGGTCCCTCGGGATGGGGATGCGGCCGGCACGGAGGCCCCCATACTTCGCTGAGAGCAGGGAGAACTGGGTGAAGGGCTCGTCGATGAAGGTCTCGGGCCAGGGCGTCTGCCCGGCATCGGGTGCGGGGCTGAAGTGGCCGTACCCCCTCAACACCATTTCCTGCACGACGAAGCCGTGTCTGTGGGCCAGGGAGCCGAGCGCATCCTTCCAGCGCAGCGTCTCGGGGTGCCGCGCGTACCCGGCCTTCCTGTTCATGACCACGGAAAAGATCGCGTGGATCTCCCTGTGTTCCCCGAGGAGGCTCTGGCGGCTCAGGTACCCCGGGTGGACATCCCATACCCTCATGGGTGCAACCTGTGGGGCACCGGGCCCTACCGGCGGCGCCGGCCCTTAGTTCGGCCTGGGGGGTCATTTCCGGGCGCCTGCCTGTTCTGCCGCTCGTACGCCATGTCCTCGAGGGTCTTGAACCGGCCCTGCCCGAGGATCTTCCTCACCTCGATGAGGTATCTCATCCGTTCCTGGGTGAGCTTCTGCTGCTTCTCCTCCACGCGCCTCAGGTGCTCCTTGACCCTGCGCTCGTCGAACGGCTCCTGGCTCATGGCCCGCTTGAGGCGGGCGCGCTCCTCCTCGAGATCGGCCCTCGTCTCGGTGAGGACGCCCCGGTTCCGCTCGTAGAGATCGTCCAGGGCCTTCTGCTCGTGCCTGCCGAGTTGGAGCTCCCGCACGATGTGCGGGTCCTTCCACCACCTGCCGGGCCTCACCTCCTGGCCGAAAAGCGGCGAGGAGAGCGCCACCAGCGCCGTCGTCCAAAGCAAGAGCGTTCCCATGAACCGTTTCACGGCCTTATCCTCTCGACCTTCATGTCTGTTTCCCCGTTCGTTTCGCCGCGGTCCACCGGCAAGTCCATGCCGGGCTCACACAAGCGGCGTCGGTCTTCACGTCTTTCCCCCCTTGGGCCCTGCATCGGGCGGTATGAGGAAATCGAAGAACTCGTCGTCAGGGACCCCCGCCGGCTCGGGGATGATCCCCGCGTATGGCTCGGGAAGGGGATCGTCCTCGAGCTTCTGCACCTCTGCGAGCAGGGCCTTGTCCTGGTGCGCCTCCATCGCGAGCCTCGACATGTCCGCCTCCTGCACCGGGCCCGTCACGATGCGCGCCAGGAGGTACACCCCTGCCAGCACGACGAGAGCTGCGGCCCCCGCGAACCCCATGGACCACGACATGAGCCTCGCCATGGGACGCGGATACGCCTCCGAGGGGAGCACCACGCGTTTGGGCCCCCCGGGGGTGAACCCCGCCGCATCCCTCGACAGGGCGCCCAGGCTCGACAACAGGCGCTCCCTCTGCCGGGAGCACTCGGCGCACGCCTCGAGATGCTCACGTTCCTCGACGGTGAGCTCCCGGGCATCGACAACCGATGCCGCCATGCGGTCGGGATCCAGGTGCCCCCGGCTCTTTTCGTTCATGACTCCCCCCTCGATGGGTCACCCCCCGTGCCGGAAGCGAAAGACGTCCTCCTGAACTTCTCCACGGCACGGTAGAGATGGGTCTTGACCGTGCTCTCGTTCTTCCCCAGGACCGAACAGATCTCCGGGATGCTGAGCTCGTCCACGAACCTGAGCCTGAAGACCTCCCTCTCGCGGGCAGGCAACGCCTCGAGGAAGGCGTTCAAGCGCTCCCAGAACGCACGCGACGCCATGCGGTCGAAGGAGTCCGGCCCCGGATGGGGGTGGTCTTCGGGCTCTGTTTGAGCGCCCAGGCCGAAGAACCCGAGGACCTTGCGCCTGCGCACGACGTCCCTGACGCGGTTGAGCGCTATGCGGTAGAGCCACGCCCTTATCAGCGCAGGGTCCCTCAGGGTGCCGATCGTCCGGTACGCGTTCAGGAACACCTCCTGAACGACGTCCTGGGCGTCGCTCACGTTTTGCAGCCTGGCGTAGGCCATCCGGTATATGCCTTCCTGGTACATGACGACCAGCCTCTCGAAAGCGCGCCTGTCTCCCGACCGGGCGGCGTCCGCGAGTTCGGCCGCCCCCCCGGGATCACGGGGCCTGCCGCCGGGGTCGCTTCCGGCCGTCATCGCCGCATCCGTCTCGTCCATGACTCCGTCCAAGGCCCCAGTGTTCTCACCATGTGTGACGCAGGAGGCGTCCCGCAAGTCTACAACGCCCCCTCACGCCCGGGCGTCCCGAGTGGACGGCGTCTCAAGGAGCCCCCGTGCCGTCCTCGGACGCTTCGTCCGTCCTCTCAGAAGCGCTCGATCACGATCTCGTCGAGGGAACGTTTCGGCACGTGGTGCACCCCCTGGTCGTCGCGCCAGTACCGTATGTCACCCTGCGGGCCCACGGGCTCGATCGTCACCCTCTCGGCCGGCCTGCCGATCGCGATGACGAGAAGGATCTCGTATCGCTCGGGGATGCCGAGGGCCTGCATCAGCTGCTGCTTCTTGATCGAGGCTATCATGCAGCCCCCGTATCCCTTCTCAACGGCGCCGAGGAGGATGGACTGCGCCGCGATGCCGTGATCGCACCAGAAGTTCCGGGAGATCACGGTGTCGCCCAGGATCACGATGTAGGCGGAAGGACGTTCCCCGGGCGCCGGCCCGGGCCAGTCGGTGAGGTAGGCGGCCCAGCCCAGGCAGTCGAAGATCTTCACGTTGGTCGCCTCGTCGCAGGATACGAAGAACTTCAGCGGCTGCATGTTCGCCGCCGAGGCGGAAAGCCTCGCGAGATCCACGAGCTCAAGGAGCTCGCTTCTCGCCACGGGCTGGTCCTCGTGGAATCTCCTGTAGGAACGGTTCTTCACGATGAGGTCACGTATCATCTCTTGCCTCCCGGCGTCTCCTCGCTTTCTGGAGGTTCTTCAAGAACGGCTTGTAGAGGAAGCTCCTCTCGTCGAGGCCGCAGAGCATGGCGTACATCGGCACGGTGACCGTGAAGGCGAGGAGGCCTTCGGGGATGTGGGGTCTCATGGCGATGTCGGTCGCGCCTATGAGCGCCTGGGGTTCCCCGAGGTCGGCAAAGGGTGTCACGAGCATCATGCAGCCTGACCCGAAGGGTGCGAGCACGGGATCCTGGCCGGTGAGGTCGTGACAGTAGTGGGCGCCGATCACGAGGGCGCTCAGCTGGTCGGGGTTCACGAAGAACGTGACCGTCTTGAGGTACTCATCCCGCCCGTCTTTCAAAGGACCTATGAGGATGTTCCCGTGCGTGGGCTTGTACGTCCTGCGGTTGTCGAGCCACCGGGCCATGACCTCGTGGCTGCACTTGAGCCCCTCGGTGTCGGCCAGGAACGAGATGAACTCCTCTCTGCCGCGCGTCTGCAGGCTGAAGAGCGCCGCCCCCGCACCGCCGCACCCATAGCATTCCTGGGAAAGCCTGAGGGTCTTCCCTTGGAGCCATTGCTTGAAGAACGCGAACAGGCAGGTGTGCCTGCCGGGCGCCGGCTCCACCACCGGGTCGAACCCGTCGGTGGTCGGCGCGTCGTAGAACCCGATGACCGGCCACTCTATGCCGAGCCTCTCGATGAGCCTCCTGGGATCAGGTACCATGTCCATGCCCCTTTCTCTCCTCGCTTGGCTGCGGCCCGGCCCCTTCGTCCAGGCCGCGCCCCGGGTGCCGTGACGTCAGGCATTCCTGCCGAAGATCTCGCCCAAGCGCACCAGCAGGTTCGTGTCGCCCTCGGCCTTGAAGGCGCCCTTGAGGTAGAGGTCGGCGCCGCTCGCCCTTCCCGTGACCACATCCATCCACAACTCGAAGGGGGCCTTCACGGCAAGGTCCGCCCGATCGGGCGGGGTCGTGGTCCCGTCGACGGCGCCGTCGTGTATGGTCAGGCTGCAGGAACCCTCCTGTTGCCCGGTGAAGTCGAACCTGATCGTCGCGTCGATCCCACGGGCGTTCTCCGGCCTGAAGGCGAGCTTCATGATGAGCACGAAGTCATCGATGGTCTCGGGCCTCGGCACGACCCCCTTGGCCCTCAGCTCCTCCGGGGTCATGCGCTCCCTCATGCACGTCCTCCAGAAGATGTTCGCCGCCCTGGCCATGACGGTCTTGTCCCCCAAGGGCTGGCCTATGCGTTCGAGGGTCTTTTCCGACACCCTCATCCGCCTGACGAGTTGTGTGCCCGCCTCCTTCGTGGCCGCGAGGATGTCCTCCCTCTGTTTCGTGTACGGCCCCAGCACCATGGCCTCGGCCGCGGGCCTGTAGATCTCCCCTATGAGACCGTGCCGGTACATGAACCGCATGTGGCTCGAGAGCTGGGAGAACACCGACATCTCCGGGAACCCCGCAACGGACAGGATCACGACCGCCGGGTGCCTCGAACGCAGGGGGTGGAAGGTCACGTCGCCCTTCTGCTCGAGGAACGGCTCCAGCACTGGCAGGGTGCGCTCTATGAAGGCCTTCATGGTCGCGTTCATGGTGAAGTGGTAGAGGGGGGTGGCGAACACGGCGATGTCCGACGAGATGAACTTGTCGAGGAGTTCCTCTGCCATGTCGTCCCGGTGGATGCACCTGCCGGGTGTCTTGGTCCAGCAGGTGTAGCACCCGATGCAGTTCTTCACCGTCTTCGTCCTGAGGTGAACCACCTCCACCTCCGCGCCGGCATCTTCCATCCCTGAAACGAGGGCCGAGAGCATGATCTCCGTCTTGCTCTGTCCCTTGATCCGGGGGCTTGAGTTCAGTGCCAGTACCTTCATGGGGGATCCCTCCGTTCAGTGCATACTCGGCCCGGGCAAGGCCTGCGTCGCCCCGCCCGTCAGACAGGCTAACCGTTTCACGAGGCGTTGACAAGAGGCAAGAAAACCGGCCTCATGGGGGGCCTGCCCAAGGGTGCGGGTCAGGCGGGGAAACGTGGAAGCACCGTCTTTTCCGTCCTGGACCCGATATCCGCTGCCGCATGGGGTGCCCTGCGGAAAAGGGTGCGCTTCACCGGTGGTCGTCGAGAGGGATGGGTCGACGACACCGTCAGCCTCCCCTGGGGCCTGCATGAGAACGGCGAGGCCATGCTTGGCCCCTGACAGGCGAGATCCTCCTCGAGGGGAAAGGGGGGCCGCTCCGCCTGCGCCCGGGATCGAGGCATCGGCTGTGGTGCGCATGGTCCCGCACATGCGTCCAACGCGGGCATGCCCACCGTGCGCCCACCCGGGACACCCACCCCGGTGATCGCGTAGATGCACGCGGGGGCTCGCAGGTGCAAGGCGGCATGGCCGTCTCACGGGTACGAGCCGGCGTCAGGCCCCTTCCCGCCCCAGGACCCGTCGCGGCTGCAGGAGACCAAGCCGGGCCACGAGCGCTCGCCGTTGCTCACGAGAGGTATTCCACGAATTCGTCCATGTACTTTTTGACCTGGGTCCCGACGAGATCCATCACGGACGGGTCGACACCCAAGGACTTCGCCTGCTCGGAGGCCCCGGGCTGCACGCCCTGTGCGTTCGGGGTGCCGTACCCCAGGGACTTGACCGCGATGTTGGCCAGCTGCACGACGAGCAGTTCCCTGCCGGGGTTGAGCACCTTGCCGAGGTCATCGTGGAGCTCGGCCACCTGGACGAACACGGCCGGGAAGAGCCACTTCTTCAGGAGGACCGCGCCGGCCTTGCCGTGGTGCGTCTCCACGGCCGTCATGAGCATGTCGGTGTCGGTATCGACATCCTTGCCGCTCCTTTGGAGCTCGCCGATGACCCTCAGCAGCATGAGCTTGCCGATGTCGTGGAACAGGCCCATGGTGAAGGGATCCTCCAAGAGCCTGATCCCCCTCAACTCGGCGATGAGCTGGCAGGCGTACGCACAGGCCAGCGAGTGCACCCAGAGCTTTTCCACCACCTGCACGTAGTTCGGGTGCACGTCGTCGTACAAAGCCCTGCTGCACACCGCGTCCACGGTCTGTTTCGTGGCGATGAGGCCGAGGCGGTTGACTGCCTGCTCGACGGTGACGTTCTCGTTGTACCCCCTGTAGAACGATGAATTCGATATCCTTATGAGCTTCGACGAGATGGCCGGGTCCTTTTCGAGGAGATCCGCGATCGCCGCCAGCGTGGCGCCCGAGGCCGTGAGCTCGTAGAACTTGCGCTGGATGAGATGCATGGGCGGCAGTTCCATCTCGCCCCTGTTGAACCGCTCGATCACGCCGTCGAGCGAGTTCTTCGCGGCGGATGCCTGGGCCCCTGCCGGAGCGCCGTCCGGCTCGGGCGGGAGGATCCCGTTGTCCCTGAGCTTCTTGAGCACCCTGTCGCTGCTGAAGGGCTTCGTGATGTAGTCGTTGCACCCTTCCTTGATACAGGTGATGATGGTCTCCCTCTCGGACGCTGCCGTGACCATGAAGATCTTCGCCCGTGCATCCTTCGGGACGTTTTCGGCCCGTTCCGACTCCCTGATCCTCTTGAGCACGTCGATGCCGTCCATGGAGGGCATCGAGATGTCGAGCGTGATGAGCTCGTAGGGCCTGTTCTCGGACATGGCCGCGCTCACTGCCTCGAGGGCGGCCTGCCCGGTGGACGCCTCGTCGCACCCCCCGAAGAGGCCGGCCATGATGCGCCTCATCTTCTCCCTGCTCACCAGCTCGTCGTCGACAACGAGGACCCTCATTCCCCTGACCTCGAACCCTCCTTGCACGATACGGCCGCAAGACCGCCGGCCCTCCACGCAGGCGCAAGGACACCCCGTGGCGATTTCCTGAGTGCACGTGGCACGCGTACCGGGACGTGCAGTTCTTCACAGCCGTTCGGAGACATACCGTTTGAGCCTCTCGTGTTGGGCCTCGAGCCTCTCCAGGGCCTCGTGGGCCCGTGCGAGACCACCCTCTCCCGCCATCCGCTCCATCGCCCATGCGCACTCGGCGAGTCTCTGGGCCCCGAGATTCCCGGCGCCGCCCTTGATGGCGTGGGCGAGGGACCTCACCTCCTGCGCGTCGGCCGTTCCGATCGCCCGCCTCAAGGCCGGGATCTGCCGCCCGACGTTCTCGAGGAACGCCCGCAGCAGCCCCTGGAGAAAGTCCCTGTCGCCATCGAACTCGGAAAGCGCCTGCTCGAGATCGATCGGGTCTCCCTCTTCGCCGTCGGCGGACGTACTGAACGGCCTGTCCGGAGTCTCGCAGCACACCGCCTTCACGCCGGGGACACCCTCGTCTTTCAGCGTATCCCGGGTTACCATCCGCTCATCCTTGGCCACGAGGTCATCCATGCCGGCCTCTCCGCCCCCATGCATCATGCCTCGCACAAGACGCCATGTTTCCATGCGCTCTCACGGCAGACCCCGTCATCCGGGCGGCGTTTCCCCATCAGGTGCTTATCCTCTTCCCCGCCCCTTTCCCCTGGAACAGGCGGCCGGCCATGCGGCCCAAGGGTGCGCCCCCCTCCTGGGAAAGGGTTCTCCCTCTCGAGAGAGGATCCCACCATCCTGCACCGCGCGCCGCACGGATACTCTCCATGCGGTGTCGCCCGGAAAACGGACAGAGCGGGCCCTCGGTCACGGAACCCATCCCCGTGGAGGCGTCTCGCGCCCTTACCCCCGGACGAGGCTCGTCTGCCGGGACGTCTCATGCGGACCAATGCCCCCCGTTGTTCATTCTTGGTATGCTGTATCGGAAAAACAAGCACTCTCCTGAAGACGACCGTCGCCGGGGGAGGGCCCCCAACCGCCGAGGCGGGAAAGAGCAGGCGGATTTGCATGTCGCACCCAGGGCACAGGCGACCGCCCTTCAGCCCGTCGACGACCTGCCTTTGGGGCAAACCCTCCATCGAGGATCTTCAGGCCCCTCGACCAGGACACGCTCGAGCGATGGCACTCAGCGGCGGGATGAACCCCTTCACGACAATCGTCAGGCATCCCACAGGGAGGTGAACGCGAACCTCTCGGAGTCGAAGAGACCCCTGTCGCTCAGCTTGAGCGACGGGATGACGAGCAGCGCCATGAACGACAGCGTGATGAAGGGGCTCGCAAGAG
>ERZ795060.1326-NODE-1326-length-29438-cov-7.750944_pt1 | contig 29438 bp, 28 predicted proteins | sample MGYA00375144_ERZ795060 | MGnify/ENA primary metagenome ERZ795060 (study PRJEB30189, sample SAMN05720157) | activated sludge metagenome | isolation source: anaerobic digester from wastewater treatment plant | place: Japan | collected 2015-05-15 ...
TTGGGACTCGGCACATCACACTGACCTGTGTAACTGCCGCCCCAGTCTGTATTCGACCCCCAGGCGACCACCGACCCGTCCTGCTTCAAACCCAGACTGTGCCACCCCCCGCCGGCGATCGCCACAAACCCCGTGTTCGGAGACGGCACATCACACTGACCGGACGCGTTACCCCCCCAGGCGACCACCGACCCGTCCTGCTTGAGTCCTAAACTGTGATAATTCCCGGCGGCGATCGCCACAAACCCCGTGTTCGGAGACGGCACATCACACTGACCCGTGTTGTTCCACCCCCAGGCGACCACCGACCCGTCCTGCTTCAAGCCCAGACTGTGCTCTAGCCCGGCGGCGATCGCCACAAACCCCGTGTTCGGACTCGGCACATTGCACTGACCCTCGTGGTTCCACCCCCAGGCGACCACCGACCCGTCCTGCTTCAAGCCCAGACTGTGCACCCACCCGGCGGCAATCGCCACAAATCCCGTGTTGGGACTCGGCACATCACACTGACCGGACGCGTTACCCCCCCAGGCGACCACCGAGCCATCCTGCTTGAGTCCTAAACTGTGACCATACCCGGCGGCAATGGCTGTAAACCCGTTCGAAAGGTCCACACCAACTACTTGGGCTCCCCACCCGACGATACGTCCCGCCGGCACGTCTCCCAGCGCAGCCACGGAAACCAGAAGCACCACTGCAAAAACCGAAAACAAGAGCCCGAACTTTCTCTTCATGGAATTGCCCTCCTCAACTTGGCGTATGCCGTTTTTCACTTTTTGCAAAAATACTTTCTAAAATGTGCCCGTTGCCTTTGCTGGGTGATAGCGTAGAACTGTCCATGGGGGCAATATGTCAGGGGTTCCCGTTTTCTGTATCGTACCCTGCGTCACATAGTGTCGCAATCCATACTACCCACCGCTCTCCGTTCACCGTGACAGCGTCCGCACATGCCTGTGGCACTGTCCCTATACCAACGGGTCAAGTCCAACAGCAAGTAGAATAAGACAAAACGTACGGTTCGTCAAGAGGCTGTATAAGTCCGTTACCCTCGTCTTTGTCATTGCGAGGAGTGCCGGCAGGCACGACGTGGCAATCCCCTTGTGAGTTCGGGGATGACCTAGCCTGGGCTCTCTAGCGCTACGCGGTTGAGGGGATTGCTTCGTCGCTCGGGGACTCGCTCCTCGCAATGACAGCCAAGCACACGGGGAAGAAAATAAGAAAGGGCGAGGTATGCTCGCCCCTACGGGGGGAGACTGGGGATGTGCACAGAAGGGACAGGGGAGGGCGAGCACGGGGGGCGCCTCTACAAAAAGAGAAGGAAATTGTTTCCCCGCCTCGAAGACGCCGTTCCTCGCAATGACAACACATGGACACTGGGAGAAAAGGGGCGGTCCCCCGGCAAGCACGATCTCGGGCGTAGCGGTGAGTCACCCTTACAGGGGAGATTTTGCCGGTACCGGCATACCCGCGTGAGCCGCGTAGCTGGCTTGCTTCTAGAAAGAAGATCATGGCAGTGGATGGTCACTTGGGTTGAGGTACTGGGTGACGATCAATGGACACCAAGAAGCCTCTCTCAAGTGTTGCTTTCCCTCTAGCCGTTGTTGTCAATTACGGTGACTACGGTTTTGGTTTGTGAAAGGGACGCCTTATGACCATGTTATTTTCCTTGGCGGAAACCCGTAGCTTCTTGATTGCTCGGCGTATACCGCGCAAGACTGATGAAGGTTCTGTCTTGGTTCGTTCTGCTGCCTTGCGGTAACTCAGCCCCTCAAAGAAGTACAGTTCCAAGTAGCGTCTCTCTTTCTTCGTGAGACGACGCTGCATCTCTTTTCGCACCCACGCTAAAAGTCTTTTCTTCTCTTTACCCCACTGGAGACCCCGTTCGATTTCATCGGCGTTTTCATACCATGCACTGTCCTCGTTGCGAATCGCCTGCAACATTTCGTTCGGCAATAGAACTTTATGCCTTTCGGCGCGTGATTTGTTTTTCTGTTCCATGCTTTTTCTCCCTTTCATGAGCCAGGATTGTTGCCTTCTGGTGCTGTAATTTATCCGAGGAGGGCATCAAAAGACTTTTGCTTTTCTCTTGAGTTTTCTATGATTTTTTTGGACAGCAGATGGGAAGTCGGCAAAGTGGGGGCAAAGTCTGTGTAAAAACGCAACCACCGGCATTTTACTGCCGGTGGTCTTTGAGATGGGATATTTTTTGCTTAGATTCTATTTACGTCACCGCTCGCCCGCGGGCTTTATCTGCCTCCTAATAATTGCAGGGCGGTCTGCGGAATGACGTTTGACTGCGCCAAGACCGACGTGCCCGCGCTCACCAGGATCTGGTTGCGGGTGAAGCGAATGGTCTCGCGGGCGATATCGGCATCGCGCAACGCGCTGTCGGACGCCGACATGTTTTCCTCTTGAATTGCCAACGTATTGATGGTGAATTCCAGACGGTTCTGGTATGCACCGAACGCACTTCGTAACGTAGTTACGCTACGCAATGCAATGTCAAGTGTGCTTAATGCGGAGACAGCAAGTGTCATTGTGGACACAGACACATTGCTGATGCCGAGTTGTCTTGTGCTGGCGCCTGCCACTGCAATGGAGAGAGCCTGACCCGCGTGTACGCCGTTCTGTAGCGTGATCGTCTGTGTCGTGCTCAAGACGAAAACGCCGTTGAACTCTGTCTGCCAAGCGATATTGTCAATCTGTTCCAGTAATTGAAGCACTTCGGCGTTGAGAGCAGCCCGGTTTTCGTCACTTTGCGTGCCGTTTGCCGCTTGGACAGCAAGCTCACGGATACGCTGGATCATGTTGGTAGTCTCTTGAAGGGCACCTTCTGCAGTCTGCATGAGACTGATACCATCTTGTGAATTTCTTTGGCAGACTTGTGCTCCTCGAATGATTGCTCGAAATGACTCCGAAATGGCCAAGCCCGCAGCGTCATCTGCGGCGCGGTTGATTCGGAGTCCTGTCGCGAGACGTTCGAGGCTTTTGTTGAGGTCGATGGTGGAATTTCTGAGAATTCGGGCTGCGTTGAGCGCGGCGACATTGGTGTTAATTCGAAGACCCACGGCTTTATCCTCCTTGATCGCCTTGACCTTTGCATCCTTGCATTGGTTCGGGGCTTGTCTTCTATTCTCAACCCCACACACATTATCGGCCGAAACTTGAGAAACTTTAGCCTTGTGTCGGCGGAGGCGTTTCAGGATGTTCTAGAGAGAGGACCTTTTCCAGGTTACGCTGAGCGCCTCGGTGGTTAGGTTCCAGCTCCAGACAGCGCTCAAAGGCCTTCTTTGCCTCGCCATATTCGCGAAGGCGGAAGTGGACAACGCCCAGGTTGTTATAAGCGGAGGCGTACCCCATTTCGCATGCTCTACGAAAATGATCTTTGGATTCGTCGAACAGGTTGTCATAAAAACACATTTCTCCCAGGGCATTTCGGAGGTCCGGTGTGTCCAGTCCCGATTGGATCACGCCCAGGATTTTTTTTCGCGCCTCTGTCCGTCGTTCCAGGCGCAGCATCAGATGGATATAAAGGCGCAGACAATCCAACGAGGTGGGCATTGCCAAAAAAGCCTTTTCGGCTTCCGCGGCGGCTTCGATGAACTTACCCTGTCCTTCCAACGCCACGGCAACAAATCGGTGTCCTTCTATCCAATCGGGGCGGAACTTCATGGCTTCCTGAAAACATTCCAGGGCGGCTTGCCACTCTTTCTCGGCGGCAAATACCACGCCAAGATTTCGATAGGCATCCGCCAGCGTGGGATCGAACTCCAATGCCAATTTCAATGCTTGTTTGGCTTCATCATTTCTTCCGATGAGATGGAGGACAGCACCCAAGTTTTTGAGATTTTCGGGGTCACTGGGATTTCTTTTCAGCGCTTCGCGGTAGGCAGCAGCAGCCTTTTCATAGTCACGCACCTCCGCGTATTGGTTTCCCAGTTCTGCGAATGCCTTTGCATCCGTGGGATCCTGTTTTATCTTTTCATGACCCAGCCGCAAATATAATTCCTGTTTATCTTTTATGTGGTCTTCGGTGGGTTTGAGCAAGGGATAGTGGTGGACTATGACAGGGCATTCACGTGTTTTGATTCCTAGCCTTTCCAAGGATGGCGCGATCAGTTCGTGTACTTTACCTTCAAACCGCGCTCCTAATCCGTTTGGGAAAAGCCGAACGCGCTGGGTAGGGTACCAACCCAGGAAGCCGCGCGCGTGGGGGTCATTTGGCGTACATGCCGTGAACTCGCTGACGGAGGTGGTGTTGGTGTAATTCCGAATGGGCAACCAATAGCACACATTTCGCGGTCCTGAGCATAACGCCCGGATTTGTTGAATGTCCTTGGGGTCTATTCGTTCGTCCGCGTCAAAGATAAAGATCCAGTCTTTCGTGCATAAGCGCAGCGATTCGTTTCGGGCGGCGGAGAAATCATCACACCAAATAAAGACGCTTGTTTTTACTTTAAATTCTCGGGCTATTGCTAAAGAATCGTCTGTGGAACCCGTGTCTACAATGCAGATTTCGTCGGCGAGACCGCGGATGTTTTCCAGACATTCTCGGAGGTTATGGGCTTCGTTTTTGATGATCATCGCGACGGAGATAGTCGACGCCATAAAAGATTTTATGCTCCTTCTTTCAAGACCAAGCTATCCAATAAAGTATTCCGATTCTTTCAAATTGTATCACGTCCGAACGAATTCGTGAAAAGGAGGCAGGAGACGGTGATGATTTTTCTTTGGACGATACAAAATGTCTGGGGCTGAGCTCATTAAGGTTGCGAGGGTTCGTGGCGCAACGGATAATAAAGACATGATTGCAACGGCTCTCTTTCTTTGCGTTATGTATGGCGCTCCTGTTGTCTGGACGGAATCCAGCCTCATCGATGTTTTTCCAGATAGAATGCCTTCACCAAGGGCGAAGGCAGAAATTCGATTATATGCGGCACGGGGCGAACAAGAATCGTTTCAAATTTGTATTCGACCTTTGTCAAAGTCGCTTGAAAATATAGTGGTGCATGCAACACCGCTGGATGAAGACATTGACGTGCCGACGATACGGCGCGTGGGGTATCTTCAAATAGGGCAGTCGTCGCCTCGCGCTTTCTGTCGCGTCGGAGAAGTTCCGGATCCGTTGTTGCCTGCCGTACCATTCACTGTCGCTTCTGATACCACAGCCTCGTTATGGGTCACTTATCACGTGCCGTCAACTGCAAAAGCGGGTATCAAGTCAGGGGTACTGACTGTCGCCGCGGGTTCTAGCCGAAAATGGGATATAAAAGTCACCTTGGAAGTCTTTGATTTTGAGATTCCTCAGCGACCGTCGTTGAAAACTCGCATTGTGCTCCATCGTGATGTCTTGCGTTCCTTATATGGTATTCAAGGAGACGATCTGGAGGCGTGGCGACCGTTTTACGACTCTTTCCAATATACGCGACTGGCTCCGGCGATTGTTCAACTGGATCCTTCATTTGGACGGAGTGAACCTGACCGTCTCCTAACGTCAAAAACAGAGAACATTCGGGAACATCTGGGGTATCTGCTAAATGCACTAAGTCCGAGTGCGATTGAGCTGTCCGATGTTTCTTCAGGTTGTGCGGCTATTCCCCAACCTCATGACCCCCTACAACAAGATCCTTTGCAGTCTTATCTCCATGAGATGGGGAATTGGCTTGCGGAACGTCGTTTTCTTGACTCCGCGTACGTGATTGGCGGCGCCCTTCCGGAACGTCCCAAATGGCAGACACTGCGGGATGCCTATTTTCGTGCGGGGCGGGCAGACCCGCGTATCAAAAGGTTGTACATTGGCCCTCCCCATCCGTTTTTTGAGCGTTATGCTGAGATCTGGGCTATGCCCCTGAGAGCCTATCATCCGATCGCTTGGCAAAGACTTCGTGAAGGTATTTCGTTATCTGCCGAGTTGCCTTTTCCTGCTGAGCAGGTGAGCGCCTCTTCGTGCGGCGTCTTTGAGGAGGTGGGTGGCTACGAGACACTGCCCCAAGACGCCTATGACGGGTGTCTATTCACCGGGTGGATTTCTGGACGCGTGCCGGAACCGAACCATCCGGAATGGCTTCAGGTTTCTTTCACGGAACCCATTCAAACAGATCGCTTTGTCATAGGTTGGGTGCCAGGAAGAGATGCCGATCTGTTAAAGGTTCGGACCTCCGTCGATGGGAGTCTATTTGGTGACGCGTCTGTTTCTTGGCGTCATTATCGTCCGCTAGGTCCTTACGATGCGAGTTATTCCGAAGGGACGTTCAAAATGGTCAAGACATTTCGAGCGATTCGATTTGAACTGCAACAAGCCGCGCATGACGTCCCTGTGGGCATCACCGAGCTGGAGTTCGGCGTGGCGCCCGACCCCGCGACGTTAGCTCGGATAAAGCCCACAGAGACATGGCTGGAAATCGTGCCTGGCGACTTTCCATCGCTTGCAGTCGATGCCCATCCGATAGAAGCCCGCGTGGTACCGTGGGTTTGTTTTGGTCATGGTGCGACAGGTGTCGTCTTGGGTTCCGCCAACAGCTGTCCAAAAGAATGGAGAAAGCCGGTTGATTCGCCTCCCCTGGTTTGGCGTGATGCGGCAACGGGCGATGGATTCTTATTTTACCCCGGTAAGGGTAGTCTTCTGTCTTCCATTCGTTGTGAACGGTTACGTGACGGCATGGAAGATTACGAGTATCTTTGTCTAATTCCTCGCGACAAGCAGGGCAAAACTCGCCCGGACTTTCGACCAGTTTATCCACGGTCGGGGAATGTCGTCATGCAAACCACACCGCAGGTGCACGACTGGGTTGCGTCGCCGCGTACCTTTGCGTACGATCAGAGGGTTGAGACCCTTGATCAACTGGCGAAGGAGATCGAAACGGTTCGTATAGGAATTGGGCGGGCTCTCGCGAAAATAAGAGCGAAGAAGAGCGAAGAAACGTTTAATCGATAATTGATTTCAAGGGTCACAACGCACAACAAAAAAGGAGAAGGAGCATTTTGTCATGGCGAGTAAGAAGTTGCGAGTAGGAGTGATTGGCGTCGGTGGTATTGCAGTGGCTTGTCATCTGCCTTATTGGCAGGAGCTCGAGAATGAGGGGCGCGTCGAACTTGTGGGTGTCTGCGACCTCATCAAGAGTCGGGTTGCTGTAGGACAAGAGCGATTCGGCGCACGGAAAGGTTACACCGACTACAAGAAGATGTTGCGGGAAGACCAGTATGACATCATAGATATATGTACTCACAATCGGTGGCATTGTCCTATGACGGTCGATGCGCTGAAGGCGGGGGCTCATGTTTTGGTAGAAAAACCCATGGCAATGAACGCCAAAGAATCCCAAGCCATGATTCAAGCAGCGCATAAATCTCGCAAGAAATTAATGGTAGCGCAGCACATGCGTTTTGAAGCGCCTCACGAAAAGCTCAAGGACGTCGTGGAACGCGGCACGTTGGGTCAGATTTACACCGCTTCTGCTGTTTGGCTACGCCGTCGCGGCATCCCCGGCTGGGGCAAATTCCATATCCGTAAAGAGTCTTTGGGTGGTCCGTTGATTGATATCGGTGTGCACATGATGGACCTTTGCATGTGGCTGATGGGTTTTCCGAAGCCCAAAGCCGTCATGGGCAAGGTCTATCGCATGTTTGGTGACCGGAAGGATTTGGTTAATGGAAGTTGGGGAGAGCCCTATCCTCCGAAAGAATTTGACGTGGAAGACTATGCAATTGCCCTGGTTCGTTGCGAAAATGATATCACCATGAGAGTCGAGGCCTCGTGGGCTGCCAATATCCCTGAGGAACGCAACGAGGTGAGTATTTTGGGGGATAAAGCAGGTCTTTCGACCAATCCGTTGGGTGTATATGGCTATGAAAAGAACGCCCTAACATCGACACGTTTTGATTGGCTCCCAACTCTAGAGGGACATCGGGGCGAAATCCGACACTTTACGGAATGTATCGAGAAAAACTTGCCCGTAAGAGTGAAGCCGGAGGAATCGTTACAGATTCAGAAAATCATCGACGCCATCTACGAATCGTCCCGGAAAAACAAAGAAATCCTAATCAAGTAGAGGCAGAACACGTTGTCTTATCTGTTTCTGTAACCTTGTAAGTGTTCTATAAGCAAGTCGCGGAGAGCGACGACATCGAGTGTTTTGGAAAGATAGCCGGTAGCTCCCACGTTTTCCAGTTGTTTTGCGGCGGGACGTATATTGCCTACCAGAAAGATAGGGGTAGCTGCCGGCACGCCAGGTTCAGCACGTAGGAGCCGGCATGTTTCGAATCCGTCGTAAACAGGCAAATTGACGTCTAGGAATGCTAAAGCAGGAGGCGACCCAGCTGCTTGCTCACACGCCTCCAGTCCATTTGTCACGCATGCCGGCTCATACCCTTCTGCTTCGACGCAATGTGCAACCTGATCTGCCCACGCCGTGTCATCTGAGGCAATCAAAATTGAGGCCATATTCCGTTTTCATCCTGACGTTTTTTACAGTATAGCACAGGCGACCCTTCCTACTGTGAGTCTCTGAGCATCTTGGTATGTTTTAGACCCAACGATAATTTGGTCTTTCGGGTTTCCAGTATGATCACCTACGCCTGGGACGGAAAAGAAAACGCAGTTCGATTATTGGACTGCCGGGACAGAGGGAGGTCATTATCATTGTCTTGACTTAGTGTGTTTTCGCTTCTAGAATGAAGTAGAATCGAGACGGGGGCAGTTGTGAACGGCGTGATGGACAGCCCGGACTCAAAACTGGGAAGGAGTTCTTAGTATGTCACGGTCATTTCTCCTTGTTGTTTGTGTGCTAGGGGTATGTCTGGTTGGGTTTTCTCAGGAGCAGGCAGCGTCGCCGAATGCAGCTTCGGATCAGAAACCTGAAGGCACTGCCGTTTCGGAGCCGGCCGGGACCTCTCAAGAAAACAGTGCGCCCGCGGCTCCATCCACAAGCGAAAAGGACAACCCCAAAGGTGACAAAATCGTTTTGAAATCCGGGGGTGTCTTGGAAGGATTGCAGATTGTTCGAGAGACGCCCACCTATTACGAAGTGGAGGTGGTGGAAGGTAGTGTTACAATGCGTATACCGCGCCGGCAGGTCGAATCGGTCGAATATGACGATTATAATCCGGCACGGGGTGAAAAGAAACCTGCACAAGCCGCTTCAGCGAAAAATGAACCCCTCCTATTGCCGGGACACGAAATGCCTTCTCAGTTTCTTAAGGATATTTCCGATCCTCCTCTCAAGTACGAACAGCAAGATTTCATTACCATTTTGGAAGAAGTAGGACGAAGGGCGCAGGCATCGATTACGATTGATGAATCTATACGCGCCTTTCCCGAAGCACAACGCGCATGGACCTTCGAGTCGAAGCCCGGCACAACCGCTGCCGCGGTATTGGAATCGCTCACTTCATCTTTTGATTACTTGCGGGTAGTCTATGAGCGTGGGGGCGCTGTAGTGTTGGCGAAAACGACTCCTCCACCAGCCCAACCCGCTGCGCCCTCGGACTCTTCTCAGGCGGCACCTGGGCAAACAGAAACCGTTACGCCCGCGGGGTCGCAAGAGTCCCAAACTCCCCAGCAGTAAATACAAAAAACCGACGATTTATCGCCGGCCGTGTGTCGGAATTGTTTTCAGGCAATATCGAGGCTAAACTAACGCGGCCAAGTATCGTCTGACTCGTCCATTCGTTCGATAGGCCCTTCGGGTTCCGCCATATCATCCTGGAAAGGCATTGCCTCTTCGATATCTAAGGGCACGTCCTCAGCTATCGTTTCCTCATCGTGGGCAACAAGCGGCGGTTCCAAAACATCTTCGTCGGTGGGAATGTAATGATATTCGTCTTCTTCTTCAACGAACGGACGTTCCACGTCAAACTCTTCCACATCAGGTACCAGCGCCTCATCAGCGTCCACTTCCGAGGGTTTCGGCATAAGGGGATGTCTGCGTAGAGACCGCCGCAGAATGGCTCGTCGGCCGCTACGATCTTCCAACGTCTCCGCAGGCACCAATTCGATATCGCCGGTCGCATCAGCCGGACACCATTTGTCATGAGGACACTTATACCCTAGTTTTTCTGCACCCCAAGCGGTGAACTTCCGGCCACATTTCGGACATTCATACTTTCCCGGCATGTAACACTACTCCTTGACTCGGCATGTCTCGTGTTTCTTTTAAGGTTCGATTACTGCCGCCCATTATAACAAATTGTCCGAAACTAACAAAACCTCTGTTCTTTTCTCACGTTCTGAGAATCTTTTTGAGCAAACACGTGACGTCAGCTTTTAGACTTCGGTGATTCTTTATAGCGCGTTATAGTAGTTTTTTGAACGATCTCAAACGTATTTTAGAGTTGCCCCGTTTTTTGCTTGATTAGCCGAGTACTTCTCAGCACCGTGCCTCATCTTTTCTCATAATTGTTCAGCGTGGGGATACACCCCCGCGACTTCCTTAAACATGGCTGGTCGAACAAAGTTTGAAAAAAGGGGTTACATTCTTTAGACTGAGCTAGAAGTTGAGTACGAGATTGATGCACTGCAGTTCACGCCTCTGTCTCATGTGAATCATCGTCCTGGACATGTATGTAAGAAACTAATAGGAGGCATGACTATGATGAAGAAAACCAGTCGACGCACTTTTTTGGGAATCACGGCAAGTGCCGCAACCGCTGCTTTTATTCATCCAGTCGGTTTTTCTCAAGAAAACGCCAGTCCTGTAGATATGTGCGTGGCTCGGTGGCAAGGTGAGACCTCTGCCTATGACGACGCCGTTGTGGCATCAAAGCTCACGGAACAAGCAATTCAAGCGCTGGGCGGCATGCAGCGATTTGTGAGCAAAGGCGATACGGTTTGGATTAAGCCCAATATTGCCTGGAATCGCACCCCCGAACAAGCGGCGAATACGAATCCTGATGTGGTAGCAACGTTGGTGCGTTTGTGTCTCGAAGCAGGCGCCAAAATCGTGAAGGTCGGCGATAACACGTGTGCCGACGCCAAACAAACCTACCCCATGAGTGGGATTGAGGCCGCAGTCCGTAAAGCAGGCGGCAAGATGGTTTACGTGGATAACAATCGGTTCCGCAAAATGTCCATCAACGGAGAAGTTCTCAAGGAGTGGGAGGTTTATCCCGAAATCATTGAGAGTGATCTGGTAATCAATGTCCCGGTTGTCAAACATCACAGCCTTTCGACTGCTACGTTGTGTATGAAGAACTACATGGGAGTCATTGGCGGTTCTCGGGGACAGTGGCACCAGGATTTTGCCGGTTACCTGTGCGATATGACTGCATTTATGAAACCCCGCCTTTGTGTTTTGGATGCGGTTCGTATCCTGACAGCAAATGGACCAACCGGAGGTAATGTGGCGGATGTGAAACGTATGAACACGATAGCCGCAGGCACGGATATCGTGGCGCTGGACGCATTTGGCGCCGAATTGCTCGGTCATAAGGCGGAAGACCTTCCCTCTGTTCGCCGAGGGGAAGCCAGAGGACTTGGGCGCGCGGATTACCGCAAGCTCGCCTTCCGAGAGGTATCGGTATCGTGAGTTTCCTTCGCCCCCGATCCTGGACACAGTGGGTGCGCCGTCTTTGTCAGGCGGTGTTTCTGCTTTTGTTTGTTTGGACTTTGGTCGTAACCCACTTGGCGCAGGTGGACAATGTCCCCCCTCTGCTGCGTTTCTATTTTCAACTAGACCCGCTGGTGCTGACCGCTACATGGCTGTCAAGTCACGCCGTACCTGCCGCGCTTTTAGTGGCATTTATCACGGTGGGGGTAACCTTACTTTTGGGACGGGTTTTTTGTGGTTGGTTCTGTCCCTTCGGAACCCTTCATAACATCTTTTCTTGGTTGCGGAGTCGCAGGGAAACGCCAACTCCCCCGGAGACCCGAAGTCCTTGGCAACGTGCAAAGTATATCGTTTTGATTGCTCTCCTGGTGATGGCGCTTTTTGGTGTTCATTGGATTGGGGTGCTCGACCCGTTCTCCTTTCTATATCGGAGCGGCGTCACTGCTGTTCTTCCGGCGATTCAATACGGTGTTGAGGACGCCTCCACCGCGATCTACGTTGCCGATCCCAAGATTGGACCCTTCCGCGCTACCTCCGTGTCGGAACCCGTGTACCGTTTCCTGCGAGACCAGGTTTTTCGCGCCCCCGGGCAAGCCTTCTATGGAAGCATTGGCGTAGGAATACTTTTTGTTGCTGTGCTGGTCCTAAATTGGGTGAAGCCGCGTTTTTGGTGCCGATATATCTGTCCGTTGGGAGCCCTTTTAGGCGTGTTAGCGCAGCGCCCCGTCATGCGACTTCGCAACGAGGAGAGTCTTTGCAACAATTGCGGCAAGTGCAGTACCGCATGTCCTGCCGCTGCACAACCTGACAAACGGGGGGATTGGCTACCGACGGAGTGTTTTGGCTGTTGGAACTGTGTGGCAGCATGCAATTTTAAGGCGATCTCGTTCGAGTTTCGTTCCCCATTTCCTCGTCCCGCTATGGGGCGGTTGGATTTGTCGAGACGTACTGCGGTTCAGGCGGCATTGGCTGGCGTTACCGGCATATTTCTCATGCGCTTGACGCCTCAAGCCCAAGAAAAAAACTATAATCCAGAGTTGATAAGACCGCCGGGCGCACTACGAGAAAGGCAATTTTTGCAGAAATGCATTCAGTGCGGCTTGTGCATGCGTGTCTGCCCTACAACCGCGCTTCACCCCTGTGGGTTCGAATCTGGCTTAGAGGGGTTATGGACACCACGGCTTATCCCAAAGATAGGTTACTGCGAATATAACTGCAACCTTTGTGGTCAAGTTTGCCCCACGGGTGCCATACAATCCTTGGCGCTCGAAGAGAAGCAACAAGTCAAACTAGGTTTGGCGACCATAGACACAACGCGATGTCTGCCATACGCTTACGGACGGAGCTGCATTATCTGCGAGGAACATTGCCCGGTGCCTCAAAAGGCGATCTATTTGGTCGAGCGCGAGGTTAGACTTCCCAACGGGAAGACGACCGTGTTAAAACAACCTCAAGTAGACCCTGACCGTTGTATCGGCTGCGGTATGTGCGAAAATGTGTGTGTATTTTCGGACCGAGCCGCGATTCGGATAACTAGTGCGAATGAAAGCCGAAATTCGGACAACCAACCTATCTTGCCGATGGCGCCCGAGTCGTCAGAGTCAACTCCGTACGGGAGTTGATGGCGTTTTCAAATGCTGTTTTCGTAAAGTCTGAACGTGTAATTTCCCGTGTAATTGATCTGACCCGTGTTTTGCTGTACATTATGGTATCGGACTGAGAAAGGGACCCTGCAATGTACCGACCAGAAATCAAAATTCTAGATTGCACTATCCGAGATGGCGGTCTCATGAACGACTGGAAATTTGACAAGGAACTTGTCAAGGACCTTTTCCACGGACTTGCCCAAGCAGGTGTTGACTACGTGGAACTCGGGTATCGTGCCGACAAGAAACAGTTTCCACCTTCCGAATTTGGGCCTTGGCGATATTGCGACGAAGAAATCATCCGAGAAGTCGCCTACGAGTGCGATACCAAAGTGTCTATCATGTGCGACGTCGGGCGAACGGATTATGACGATTTTCTCCCCGCTTCCGAATCAATTGTGAAGTTAGTGCGGGTGGCTACCTACGTCAAAGACATTGATAAAGCGATCCACTTGGGCAAACACTTAAAATCTCTTGGCTACGAGGTGTCTATAAACATCATGGCGGTGTCCCATGCTTTAGAGCCTGACCTGGATGAGGCATTGGACCAGCTTGCTCAGACAGATTTTGAAATGGTTTACCTCGTAGATAGTTTTGGCTATTTCTACTCAGAACAGATCCATTATTTGGTTGAAAAATATTTGGCAAAATTGCCCGGCAAACAGATCGGGGTTCATTGTCATAACAACCAGCAGTTGGCATTCGCGAATACCATAGAAGCAATTATTAAAGGAGTGAATCGCCTCGATGCCACGGTGTATGGTATCGGCAGAGCCGCCGGGAACTGTCCTTTGGAGTTACTCATTGGCTTTCTGAAGAATCCCAAGTTCGATGTGAGACCCGTTTTTGACCTGATCCAAAAACATTTTGAACCCATGCAAAAGGAATTACGTTGGGGTTACGAGATTCCTTATGCCATCACAGGGATTCTGAACAAGCATCCCCGGGCGGCGATGGCATTTATGAAAGGGGTTCACGGTAATAGTTACAGAGAGTTCTACGACGAAATGATCATGGTAGACGATTTGTAATCGGTCCTAGATGTTGCGAGTCAACGCACTTTTTGGTAGAATAGCGACACGATTGCAAATCGCTGCGAATCACGCAGCCATTCCTATTGACGATGTGGGGATGTAGCTCAGTTGGGAGAGCGCTTGTCTGGCAGACAAGAGGTCGTCGGTTCGATTCCGATCATCTCCACCATTTTTCTTTATGCCCATGTATTGTTGCGTTTTGAGCCAGCTAGATTTCTGCGTTGTCTTGTAGATGCCTCAATTAGAAATCCGTTCCTGATGGTCGTTCGACTGGCGGAGGAGTAGATGCCGATGCTAAGCGATATGGGGAAATTTCTTATCATTTCAGGGGTCTTACTGATTGTGATAGGGGGCAGCATTTGGTTTTTCGGCAAGATAGGCTTTCCTTTCGGCAATTTTCCGGGAGATATCCGAATTGAACGGGAACGATATTCCTTCTATTTTCCAATCGTCACTTGTCTGGTGTTAAGTCTTTTGCTGACGCTGTTATTGAATGCGTTCACGTGGTTTTTGAAGAAATAGCTGGCTCGGGTGGCTTGTTGAAGTCGGCTGTGGTTTTTTGGAAAATACCACGAACCGACAACGAGAGTATGGAGATGCGATCGATGAAAACTAAAACGATGTTAGGTATCTTTTGTGGCACATTAATGGTTCTTAGTGTATGGGCACAAGCAGGAGAGGTGACAATGCAAGAAAAAGTCTCTTATGGCGGTTGGCCAAACTGCATTCGGTTGAGCAATGGGGATATCGAACTCATTGTAACAACGGATGTCGGTCCCCGAGTGATTCGTTTGGGCTTCGTGGGGGGGCAAAACTTCTTTTCGGAGTTTGCAGACCAGATGGGCAAAACAGGTGGCGAAGAATGGCGCATTTACGGTGGCCATCGTTTGTGGCATGCTCCAGAGGCAATGCCTCGCACGTATGCGCTTGATAATGGCCCTGTTTCAGCGTCTTGGGACGGCAAAACCTTAAAAATCACGCAGCCTACCGAGGAAACCACGGGCATCCAGAAAGAAATGGAGATTACGTTGGCTGAGAACGAGAACCGAGTCAACGTACTTCATCGGCTCATTAATCGCAATTTATGGGATGTGGAGTTGGCGGCGTGGGCATTGACGGTCATGGCAAAGAATGGCCGCGGCATTTACCCCCAGGAGCCGTTTCGTCCTCATCCGGACTATTTGCTGCCAGCCCGCCCGATGGTGCTTTGGCACTATACAGACCTTTCCGACCCCCGTTGGACGTTTACTTCAAAGTACATCCAGTTGCAGCAAAACCCAAAAGCTACCACCAAACAAAAAGTGGGGCTGTTAAATAAGCAAGGCTGGGTTGCTTATGCGCTGAATAGGGAAGTGTTCATTAAGCGGTTTGGTTACCAAGAAGGTGCCGCTTACCCCGATTATGGGTGCAATTTTGAAACTTTTACCAATGAAGACATGTTAGAAATTGAATCGCTTGGGCCATTGACGAAGTTGGCAGCGGACGGAGGGTCGGTGGAGCACGTTGAGACGTGGCACTTGTTCCGGTCAGATGTGGGCAAGACCGACGCAGAAATTGACGCGGCGTTGTTACCTTTGGTTGAAAAGACGAAAGTCGGCGCCCCTTGATTTCATGTTATAAGAAAACCGCCGGCGGTCGATTGTGGCGATCGTCGGCGGTTTTTGTTTGAATAAAGTATTACTTTTTATCGGGTGAGGTTGGCGGGGATGCAGGCCGGGGGGCAGATTGCAGTTCCTGTTTTGGTGCACCTTCCAGAGGGGGAGAGGCAGGCGTAACAGGTTTCGGACTTACTGGTTTCATCGTGCATTTGCCCTCAAAAATCACTCCCTCGGCAATGCTGACTTTCGGGGCCGTTATGTCGCCGATGAGTTTACCATTTGTTGTAATTTCAAGGCGTTCCGTCGCGGTAACGTTCCCTTCAACTTCTCCGCTGATGATGACCTGAGCCCCGAAGAGCTCTGCCTTCACTTTGCCGGTTTCCTGCACCACAATCGTATCTTCGCAATGGACTTTCCCTTGAAGATAGCCCTCGATACGGATGGTACCTTTGGAACGCACTTCCCCACTGATGGAGGTGCCTTGTCCGATGATAGTAAGCGCTTTTGTGTCATTCAATGGACGTTTTTTCCCTGAGTCAAGCATGAGTTTACCCTAGGTCCTCTTCGTATTCTGATTTTTCCTGTTACTGATATGCCAGTTTCATACGGGGCAGGTACAATTCCGGATTCGTGGGTTGACCGTTGATCCTCACTTCGTAATGGAGGTGTGCACCCGTGGTGCGCCCGGATGTGCCAACCTTTCCAATTTCGTCCCCGCGGTTAACATGTTCCCCAACGGATACAGACATCGAACTCAAGTGAGCGTACACCGTAACCAGTCCGTCGCCGTGATCAATGCGAACGGTGTTTCCAAGATAGCTTTCATAAGCCGCTGAAATGACCACGCCCCGTCCGGTGGCAACGACCGTGCTACCGTACGGCGCCGCAATGTCCAAACCGTCATGGTGACGAACCGTGGGGGTGAGCGGGTCACGACGATAGCCAAAGCGGGACGAAATGCCCCGAGCATTCGCCACGGGTATTATCGCGGGCTTCCGTTGGGTGCGCTCGCGGTCCGCCAGAAGGGCGTCTCTCAAGTCCAAAAGACTTTGAGTCCGTAAACGGATTTCCTGAATGATAAGGTCCGTTGCCGGCTTGGATAGGCCGTAGATAATGCTGGAAGGACGAAGTCTTTCCGTTCTTTCCAAATCAGCCGCCGTTCCTAACAACCCGGGGGCGCCACCTTTTCCGTTTTCAGATGCCGTAGAGGCTGAAATATAGTCCGCTGCGGAATTCACTCGCGGGCGCAATCCCTGAATCTCTCGGATCTGCGCTTCAATGTCCCGGAGGTCGGCAAGTTCACCGGCAATCGCCCGGTTGCTCGCCTCATATTCCTCCCGAACTTTCCGCTCGATTTCTTCCCTTTCCGCTTGGGCGAGCGCTTCCTCCGCACTACTTATTTTCGCGCTAACTTTTTCAGCGAGGTCGCGGTTTTCCCGGCGGAGTTCTTTCAGTTCCGCTTGAACCGCACTGTAACGTTCGACGAGGAAAGTTGTAGTAAATGCTAGACACGCCGCCAGCACGGTAGTGAACAAAAATACTGCCACTATCGTCCAGACGTGCGCGATGCTCACGTCGAGGGTATGTGTTTTCCCGCAACCGTGGGGCACCAGCATTACGGCCCAACGCTTCATCGTTGTCTTGCTCCCGGTTTTTTCAGACCAGAAACCTCTCTTTGAAGCAATGTGTCATTTCGCTGGGGGGTGTATCCACCGTGAAACAACTCCTTGCCTTCCGCAAATCGCGATGGCATTGTCCCCATCTCGGCCCCAAGTTCAACCAGTTCGGGGACGCCTGTACTATAGCATGCTCCAACCCTGATGTCAATCTTAAAAATCGTTTTGTTATTTTTTCTTGTGCTAAATATAGTGTAATCGTTCATAAAGGATACAATATATAGAAATTAGCTTACTGGGAACGCGTTTATTTATTGGGCACTTCCTGGTAGAACATCTTGATGAAGTCCTCCGGACGTTTGTCCCGATACCGTTTCCGATTAAACACGCGGACAAGGTCTGCATAGTCTTGCTGGTGTTTCTCGTCTTCCAGATAGGCTTGGTATAACGGTTCCACAGGAACCTTACCATCTCGGTGACGAGGACAGCCTACGTCCTTATGTAGACCAAAAGAACGGAACTCTCCGTCTCGCGTTGTTTCCAATCGAAAAGGATATAGCCGACATAGGATGGGGCGAACCTCGTAGACGGTACAAACCTTACGAACCGGGTCTAGAAAGAAGCAACCTTTGCCTGCATGTCGTTTTAGAGCCATGATATAACGTTTCCCATGACATTTCAGCCAGGTGGGGTCACTCTTATAGACCTCGGAGATGTCTTCTGGCGTAATGAAGGTTAGGAATTCGTAAGGAGATATTCCTGTCTTTTTAACGATTTGGATGACGTCCCATGGTGTGGGTAGGCAAACCACATCCGTGCAACAATGTAGTGTATGATGGCATCTAAAATAAACGTGACGTTTTCCCATGGTTCTACCTGTTGGTCGAGGAGTTTTCCCTTGTCTTCCTTCATCTGAGTTGGATAGACTACCGGGACTGCACGGGAAATTCCAGTGAACTGTCAAAAAAGTTAGAAAGAGATTGGTTTGGCGAAGTTGGACTCCAAAATGTTCGGACACCAAGGCGAACTGTTCGACCCGTCCACAAACCCTCAGGACCCCGAAGGGAAATATGATGCACAACTTCGTTTCCCCGAACCGATTGCGGGTCCCGCGCCTGCGCTGACCCGTATACGTAAGCGGGACGGGCGTGAGGAGCCTTTTGATAAAGCCAAAATCACGTTATCGATCCGGCGTGCTGCCGAATCCGTCGGTGATAGAGACCCCTACCGTGCAGAGTATGTCGCCACGGGTGTGGCTATTTACTTGGCTAAGGCAGCACGTGGCTCTATCCCGACAGTGGACGACGTGAGCGCCGCTGTGGAAATGGTCTTGAACGAGCTGGGACATACGCCAGTTGCTTTTGCATATCGCCAGTATCGGGAAAAACGCAATCGAGCTAGAGAGTTGAGCCGCGACGTTGCCGGTGAGAGGTTTCGGGAGACGGGGGCGACTAGCCCGGATGCTCACGAAGGTGCTGGTTTGGACTCGATTTGGGTGCGTACAAGCGAAGACGCCTTAATGGTGTGGGACCCGGAGCGGATCGTGGCGGCGCTTGTCCGTGAGACGGGAATGCCTTCCGAATTGGCACGGGGTATCGCCTCCGAAGTTCAACAAATTATTGTAAACTGCGGGTTGAAGACGCTCACGGCTTCCTTAATTCGGGAACTCGTAGATGCAAAGCTGATAGAGCGAGGCTATGAGACCTACCGAAGACGGCACATGAGACTGGGGGTTCCTCTTTTTGACGCGGAACGTATCATTTGTGTGCCCAATTCCGGTGAGTCGTTGGTTCCTGCCAATCCCGAAACCACCGATCTAAAAATCGCCGAGAGGGTAAAAAAGGAGTTTGCCTTCACGTGCGTTTTTTCGGAGCATGAGTCAGATGCCCATATACGGGGTGATATTTTCATTCATCACTTAGGGTATATCGACCGTCTTCATAGTTTTCGCGTTTTATTGGCTCATATAATACGATACGGCATATCCGAATTGCCTTTTGGGAGGGTTTGTAAACCACCGCGCCATGCCGATTCCTTCTTGACGCAGTCGGCGCGTTTGGCGGATATCCTGCGACCCTATTGTTCCGAACGGATCGTATGGGAAAATGCCTTTGGTTATGCAGCCCCCTTTGCGGCTGACTTCGGGGACCTCGCGCTGGAGCGGTTTCTCCGAGGTTTCCTCCTCGGACTACGTTCCGAAAGTGCGCAACAAGGTGTGCCCAAGACGGAGATAGAAATTCCCGGTCACGTTTCCCGGTTCTTTGTGGAACGGGTCGCGGAAGAATTTGATAAGACACCCACCTTGATTGAAGAGACCCTTTCAAGGATGTCTGTTGCGGCATTTCGGGTCTTGAGCGACGGGGAGGGGACACTTACGCCGGCGACAGATTGGTTTCCTGTTTTTTGTCTAGGGGTGTCCTCTTTCCGTACAGCGCAAGGACGAGAGTTCTTGGGCACATTGGTAGATGAAATACTTGGTTTGCGTAGAAAGGAAAGACACAAACCGGGTAGCTCGCGCTTTGTTGACATTATTTTTAATCGGGAAGATGACCTTTTCACGGAAGACAACGAGTTCTGTGTGAAGTTGCCCTGTTTGGAAGAGGTTTCTTTGAATTTACCGCGTGCAGCTTACCGGGCTAAGCAGGAATCGAGGTTGTATGAAGAAATCCAGGGGATGCTGGATATCGTCGGGCGTGCTTATCATGCCAAACGGGCTTTCATCAAGCGTCTTCTGTCGGCTGGTCCTCAGGGACCTTTGCAGTTTCTAACCCAACAGTGGGAGGCAAAGCCCTTGTTCCTTCCCGAAAAAGCGATCTGTCGCGTAGGTCTAGTTGGGTTAAACGAGTGTGTGCAAGTCCTGTGTGGTTATCAGATACAGGAACACCCGCACGCCCACGAACTTGCCGTTCGGATCACACGGTACATTGCAGCGTACTGTGCGGAGATGGGCGAGCAACTGGACCTATTTTTGGAACCTGTTTGCACATGGGATGAATCGCTTGCGGGTCGTTTTGCACGGCTCGACCTCAAAGCATTTCCGAAAGAAGCGCGCCACTATGTAAAGAACGATCCTGTAACTCATGATCTCTCGTATACTCCCGGCGGCGGCTTGGCAAAAGAGGCTCAGGTCACTCCATTCGAAAAGGTGCGGTTGGAGTCGGAGATTTACATGGGTTTTCGATTGCCAGAGACGATACAGGTTCGCTTGCCGGAGGAAGAGGTGAATCCTGATTCGCTCGTTGCCTTCCTGTACAAGGTCTTTTCTGACACGCCGGTCCGTAGGTTGAGGATCCAAGTTCCTTGAAGGTAAAGTATTCGGCGTTGCCCAATTTCATGAGGTTCCCTGATTGACGCGGGGAGGAAACCGGTTGAGTATAGAAACGTCTCCCAAAATCTGGTGGGTCTTTGATCTAAAGGAGGCGCCTCAGGGTCCCTTATCTTGGGAAGAGCTTCAAGATACGCTTGCGTCCGAGGGTATTTCAGACCGTGCTCTGGTGTGGCGTCCTGGAGCGGAACACTGGATGTCGCTGGCTTCCCTATCCGCATTGCCTCAGCTATCGCCTCTTCCCGAAATCGGCTCTGAAGTTTCAACTCCCCCGGTGGAAACATGCTCCATCTGTGGACACATGGTACCACCGAACTTTACCGTGTTTGTGCTGAAACGGACGGTTTGCGTTCACTGTAAGCCGCTTTTTCTTCAGGCTCTTCGTGAAGGTGCGCCCTTGCCGGGAGCGCCGATGTACGGCACATTTGGGCAGCGCGCCGCGGCGAAGTTGATAGACCAAGTTGTTATTGTGGGTGCTGCCAACGCGTTGGTGGCGCAACTGTTTCTATGGTTGACCGAACTTTTAGGATTGAATGGCAGTGCTGACTCACCCACGCTGGGATACGTAGCGCTGAGCGGTTTTTATCTCTTTGTTTTACCGTTTACTATTCCTATCGTTTATAACGTGTTTTTCTTGGCGCGGTATGGCGCCACGCTAGGCAAAATGGCGTTTGGACTTCGTGTCGTCACGTCGACGGGAAATCGCGTGTCGGCGTGGAGGGCTTTAGGACGCTATTTTGCGGAAATGATCAGTGCTTTGGTGTTGTACATTGGATATTTGGTGGCGGCATTTGACGAAGAAAGGCGGACGTGGCACGACCAGATTTGTGACACGCGAGTGATTCGCACCTAACGGAAGCTTGGGATGTTCTTGGAAACCTTAAGATGCGGCAAGTGCAAGGCGCCTTTACCGGAAGGCATGTTGAACTCGTCTGACATTGAGACCTGTCCTTCATGTGGGGGACCCGTCGCCGTATGGGTGTTTCCAGCGTTGTTCGGCAGGCCGGAGCCGCTTCCGGAAAGTACCGCGCTTCCAGAGGAGAGTACGTGTTTTTTTCATCCGACCAATCGAGCAGAGGTTGTTTGCGATACTTGTGGCCGTTTTCTTTGTCCGGTGTGTGACTTGGAGTTTCGGGGAGCCCATTTTTGTTCCGTGTGTCTTGATAAAACGGTTTCCCAGAAGAAAACACCCGAACTAGAAAACCGGTTTTTTCATTACGATGAGTTAGCGCTTGTATTGGCTATCGTTTCACTGTTTATTCCCTGTTTAGTAGTTTTCACCGTGCCAGCGTCACTGTATTATGTTATAAAACATTGGCGCACTCCGTTGAGTGCGGTACCCAGGGGACGTTGGCGTTGGTATCTCTCGATGGTTTTCTCTTTCTTGGCGGTTTTCTTAGTAGTCATGTGGATTGTTACGGTAATAGATAATGTTTCTTTTTACTACTAGTTCATTCCAGGGAAGGGATGTTGCCATCCTATGGGAATGACAGAAAGGTCAACACAATCTGAACCCCCACAGAAGTACCGTCGGTTAACGCGGTCGGTTTCTCAGATGGGACTGTTAGTCCCCGTTCGTCATAGTCTATGGGATGCTGGTGACCATCTAATTGTCATGCGTACCTCGGACTACCGAGAGACCAGCAGGCGGCTGTATTACAAGGATATTCAAGCATTGTCCTGTAGTCCCACCCTGACGAGGTGGCGTGTCAACGCGGTTTGCATGGCGGGTCTTTTGTTTACCTTTCTGGTTTTATGGGGCATCGGAACGTATGGCTACAGTCCCTTAGAACCTCCGACACTCTATCTTACCTTAGCACTTGTCACGCCGTGGTTGGCGGTTTTGATTATCAATAGCGCACGAGGTCCGACCTGTATCTGCCATGTGCATACGGCGGTGCAGTCGACGGAACTCGGTTCTGTCCGACGCCTGCGGGTGGCACGTCGTGTGTTTCGCGAAATCCGAGAGCGCATCGAAAATGTCCAGGGAAAGTTGGACCCGACCGAAGCCGTAGCCTATCTCCGGGAACGGATAGCACCTCCCGTGCGGTCTTCCTCGACCCGATCGATCCGTCTCTACCAGGGTGGACGCCATGCTACTGCGTTTGCCCTGATGCTGGTACTTTCGGGAGTTTATTTAATGGGTTCCCAGTTTCCGGAATGGAAATGGGTTTCAGTTCTTGCAAGTGCGTGTTTCCTAATCATGGTCAGTGTCTTGTTGCTAGCATTGGCGTCACAGCGTAACACATCAATGCCGTTGTGGTTACAAACATACACATGGATTGCCCTTGTTTTAGGCAGCATAACGGTTATGGTTTTTGAGGGTTATCTCAATTTGTTTCTCGCGTTGGGTTTGCCGATGACGGATGAGACAACTCTGTCATTTCAGGAAAGTTTTACGGGCTTTTATGGAATTGCAGCCTTTGTTTGGGCCGTTCTGGGCATGGTGGGAATGTCCGGCGTGTTGTTGCATCGCGTTACCGCGCTTGGAGCAGGGGTTGAATCAAACGCTGGCGAAAAGAGATGAATACGGAACAACTGATTCTCAAGCGTTGCTACAATCATCCTTCACGTGAGGCAGTGGCGCTCTGCCCTCGTTGCCAAAGGTTTTTTTGCCGAGAGTGCGTTACCGAACATGAGTCCCAGATGATATGCGCTTTGTGCTTGGCGTCTCTTCAGGCGCGAAGTCAAAAACCCTCACGGGAGATTTTTCCCGTCATCGGGAAAGCGTTCTTGTGCGTCGCTTCTTTTATATTGACTTGGTTGATTTTCTATAGTTTTGGGCTGGGAATTGCGGCGATACCTAGTACCCCCTTTCACGCGCAAAACTTGGGGAATGATTCGTTCTTTTCGGACGAGGATGCTTCTCTACCGGAATCATCCCCGTGAGGTTTTTTCATGGTTCTCCGGTCGAAATCTCGCGAGCTCGGTATGCAGGCTAGGAGTGGTCTCGATTTAGGGGATCAGGCGTTTCATTTGATTCGCCGATTCCCGCGCGACCTTGTTGTGTACTACGTAGGTGCGATGCCGTTTGTCGTTTCTGTGTTGTATTTTTGGTCGGAAATGCGGCGATGGGGAGCCTTAGGGAATCGTTGCGGCGCGTGGGCGAGTCTGCTGACGCTGCTTTTTATCTGGATGAAATGTTGGCAAAGTGCGTACGCCCAACTACTACGGGCACGTGTCGCGGGGAACGGGAACTCCGAGTGGACATGGCGGCGTATCATGCGGTTAGTCAGCAACCAATTAGCCCTCCAACCGACAGGTTTTGTTGTTTTACCTGTTGCGTTGTCGCTACTTTTTCCTTTTGGGGAAGCACACGCCTTTTATCAAAACCTTACGGTTCTAGATGATGGTAAGATGGATGCGCGCACCTTGATTCAGAGGGCAAAGCACCATGCAACTCTCTGGCAAAAGCAGAACCTTGTGCTCGTTTGGTTGATGAGTCCCATGGTACTCGTGGCGACAGCTGTTTTCTATCTGTGTTTTCTACCTATCCTCTCCAATTTATTACTTGATTTCGGTCAAGAACTTTTGGATCTTGTGGCAGTCCTTCTTTTGCTTCTGTGCATACCTCTCAGTCCGGTGGGGGTTATTCTGTCTCTGAATGTTGCTGTGACTCTCATCGCTATACCGTGGTTTGTCAAAACTTTCTTAGGAATTGAGACGATACTGACCCAAGTGCCGTCTTTTTGGTTTTCTTCGGTGTTTTGGGCGGTGGTCTGCGGGCTGGTCTATTTGATTATGGATCCCTTCCTTAAAGCTGCGTACGTGTTGCGCTGTTTTTACGGAGACTCGATTCGGACAGGGGAAGACGTTTGTATCGCGTTCAGACGGATTTCATCTGCCGGAAAGGCCGCTGTTTTCTTAGCGATGGGGCTTCTTGCCGTGTTACTCTCGTCCGCGGTTGCAGCTGAAGACAACTCTACGGCAGATTTCACGTCTTCGCCCGAGGATCTAAAGGCGATTCTTCCTCAAGAACTTGACCATGCCATAACTCAGGTTTTGAACCGAAAGGAGTTTGTATGGAGGTTTCCGCATGAACGAGTCGAGGACTTCGACGTCCAGGAAAACCTTTTATTCAGGCTAATTCGTGATTTTCGGGAGGGTATTCTTAAGGTTTTTAGGTGGATCGACCAAGCCGTTCGCAATGTGATCGAATACATTCGCAGACTAATCAATCGTCTGCCTGCCGTTCCGGGTCTTGAAGAGACGGACAGTAATTGGGTACGTGTCACCCGTTTGACATTTTACGCGCTTGCCGTCTTGTTGGCTGTGATATGTCTGTTTGTTTTAGTGCGGGCATTGATCCGCACGAAGCGTAGCGCGGTTGTTACCCCGCAGGTGTCCGAAACGCCCGTGCCCGATCTCGAGGGCGAGGAGATTCGTCCCGATGACCTGCCGGAAGAGAAATGGTTCGAATTGGCTCAAGAGCTGATGCAACGCGGAGAGAATCGGCTTGCGTTGCGGGCTCTTTTTCTCGCCTTCCTATCCCATTTAGCCCGCAGGGGCTTTATTACCGCAGCGCCTTGTAAAACCAATCGGGAATATCTTCGGGAAGCCGTTCGAAAGGCGCGCGATGATAAAAACGTTATCTCAATCTTTGAAAAATGCGTGCATGTGTTCGACTGTGTATGGTATGGAAGAGATTCTGCCACTGTTTATGTCTTATCTGAATTTGCGGACTGGGTGAAGCAAGCGGGTGTCTATGAGCAAGCAAAATAGGCTGTTTCTGGTGATTGGCGCCGTGGTGCTTTTTGTTGCGGTCTTCGCTTTGTTTCGCTTGCCTTTTGTTCATACGAACTTAGATGAGATTTATCCGGAATACTCGTCGTTTCGCAGCGACCCGCTTGGAACTCGGGTATTTTATGAGGCGCTCAAAGAACTTCCGGGGCTTGAAATTTCGCGCAACACCCGACCTTTCTCCGATATGGTTGCCAAGACGGATTTGGCTTTCTTACTACTGGGCGTTGAAACCTACGGCGACGCAAATGAAGTGGAGAAGGAGGTCATCGAGCCGCTTGAGAATCTTGCCCGGCAGGGGGCACGTGTCGTCATCGCCTTTTATCCTCATGCTTCTCGGCCATCCTTTGTTGAAGAGGACAGCGAGGATAGCGAGGCTTACACCTCCGATGAAAGCGGCGAAACCGATCACGAAGAGGCTAATGAAGGGACATCCTTGTCTGAAGAAAGCAACGGCTCCGGTGCTTCAACGGAGCATGGAGCTGATAGCGAGGGTGAGGAGCCTCTTTTGCGTCCAAAGGAAGTGGCATCGGACGAAACCGTCGAAACCGTGAGGCTTCCTGAACGTTGGGGAGTGACTTGCGCCTGGTCAAGTTTGCCTCGTGGGAATGATGGAAAATTTTCTCCGGATTCTGCGGTTCGTTGTGATAATGCAGATTCGGCTTTGCCGGAGCGGTTGGTTTGGTATAGCGGTTTATATTTCTCCGATTTGTCGCCCGAGTGGCGGACGCTCTACCGGCGGGATGACAAACCCGTTATCGCGGAAAGATCCTGGGGCGATGGCAGCATCGTGATGGTGGGAGATACCTATTTTGTTAGCAACGAGGGGCTTTGGCGCGAAAAATATACGGGATTACTTGTCTGGTTGGTAGATTCCAAAAGACACATCGTGTTTGATGAGTATTTGAAAGGAATCCGCGAAAACCCTGGCATTATGACGTTGGTGAAACGGTTCCGTCTGAACGGTCTTTTGGTAGGCTTTGCCGTTGTTTTTTTGTTATGGCTCTGGCAAAACGCGATGCCGTTTGTTCCCCGATACTCGGAAAGCGAACAGACCGAGATTTTGGAAGTAGAGAATATGACCGGACAGGACTGTCTGATAAATCTCGTTCGTCGGGGTGTTCCACCGGCTGACTTGATGGAGGTGTGTCTGAAGGAATGGGAAACCACGATGGGTGTTTCCGAGACATTACGCCAGACCGTTTCGTTTGCTCCCAAAAAGGGCAGAGGGGAGGCGGACGTTGTCAAACATTTCAATAGGTTAGTGCAGCGGATCGCCATGCTGGAACTTGGCAAAACCCTCCCTTATGGGGGATTGTCGGGCGTGGATGCGGGTACCCAACGGTTGACGCCAAACAATCAGAGGATAGGAGATAAGTAAATCGTGCAATTTGATACCGATTATTTGAAGGACGTCTTGACGCAGATTAGGGCGGAAGTGGGAAAAGTCATCATTGGTCAGTCCCATGTAATTGATCAAGCACTGACAGCGATTTTCACCAATCATCACGCGCTGGTGGAAGGCGTGCCAGGTGTGGCGAAAACGCTTCTGGTCAGGACGTTGGCGCGGGTGCTCGGCTGTGATTTCGCCCGCATTCAGTTTACGCCCGACCTCATGCCTGCGGACATCACAGGCACAAACGTTTTCAATTTGCAGCGGGGGGAGTTTGTGTTGGTGAAAGGTCCCATCTTCACAACGTTTCTTCTAGCAGATGAAATCAATCGCTCTCCGGCAAAAACTCAATCCGCCCTGCTCCAAGCCATGCAGGAGCGCGCCGTGACGATTGACCGCACTACCTATCCTCTCTCTCCGAATTTCACGGTGTTTGCCACTCAAAACCCGGTTGAGTACGAAGGGACCTATCCGCTTCCTGAAGCACAAAAAGACCGTTTCATGCTGAAGATCATCATGGAGTGTCCCAGCCGAGAGGAGGAACTAGACTTAGCGCGCCGCATGCTGGGAACAGATTCTCCTGAGGAAACGTTGGCTTCGGGCGCCGTCAAACAGGTCATTACAGACGGTCTCCTGACACATCTTCGGGCATGTCTTCGTGAAGTGACCGTGCAGGAACAGATTATTTCTTATGTGGTAGACATCGTCCGTAAAACACGGCAGCATAACGGCATCTTGGTGGGCGGGGGACCGCGAGCCACACAAGCCTTGCTACTGGCTTCTCGGGCTTCTGCAATACTCAACATGAGAAGTTTCGTCATTCCGGACGACGTGAAGGAGATGGCGCGTCCTGTGTTGGAACACCGTTTGGTGTTGCGTCCGGAGTATGAGATCGAGGGATTGACAATCGCTGAGGTCATTGCGCAAATCTTACAAGAGGTACCGGTACCCCGATGATTGTTCCCGGTTTTCGTCTTATTCTTTATGCGTGTATCGTCTGGTTGCCTTTGCTAACGGCGATGGGAATGGCCCACGCCGGCGCCTATTATCTTTGCGGACTAGTCCTTCTGTTTTCCCTTGTGCCGGTCGGGTTGGACGCGGCTCTTTCGTTGCGCTCACTTGATGGGCTGCTGATTTCTGTGCCAGGCACCATCCGCCTCATTAGAAAACGAGAGGGTTCCATAGACGTCGTTGTTCAACACAGCTTTTACAAACCTGTTCAAATGGTCTTAGGTATTTCCTTACCGGTTTCGTTTCGTTCGGTAAACGAGTACTTGGTGTTGCGGCTGGACCCTGAACAAAAGAGGTTTTCCGCCTCATGGCGCTGTACGCCGGAGAAGCGAGGGCGTTTCTTGCTCCATAAGGTGTATGTCGAACGTGCGTCGCGGTTGGGGCTATGGAATATTCGCAAAACGTTTCCGCAACATGCCGATATCCGTGTATATCCGAACCTTTTTGAAGAGCGCAAAAGGCTCGCCGCTGTGTTTCTTATTCACGGCTTTTTGGGTGTGCATGCCCAACGTCAGGTGGGCAAAGGAAGGGAGTTCGAAAAACTTCGAGAATACATTCCCGGCGATGCGGTTGAGGACATTCACTGGAAAGCAACGGCAAAACGCGGCAAACTGGTTTCCAAAGTTTTTCAGCTGGAGCGGACGCAAGAAATATACGTCGTTTTGGACGCTGCTCGTCTGAGCGGCAGATATGGCGAGTCTTTTTCTTCTGCCGAGGAGAATGCGAAAAAGTGGAAGAGCGACTCTTTCCTGGAGCGGTTCATTGCAGCGTCGTTATTGTTGGGTTCTGTGGCGCAGCGACAGGGGGACCGCTTTGGTTTAGTAGTCTTTGACGATCGCGTCCGCCGATTCATTCCACCGGCAACTGGTAAAACGCATTTCGGAGTATGCCGTGACGCACTATATACCCTGGAGGCACGGCCTGTGAATCCGGATTTTCAGGAACTGTGCACCTTCTTGCGTCTTCGTCTGACCCGTCGCTCGTTGGTACTCATTTTGACGAACCTGGATGACCCGGTACTGGCGGAGGAGTTTGTGCGAAGCATTTCTCTGGTTGCCCGACGTCATCTTGTGCTCGTCAATGTGTTTTGTCCGCAGGGTGTTGCGCCGCTGTTTTCTAAAGGGAACGCCCATTCCATCGAAGAGATTTACAGAGTGTTGGCAGGCCATTTGCGGTGGCAAGAGCTGCGCGAGCTCCAGCACGTTTTGAAGCAGCAGGGTATTGCCCTGCATCTATTGAACAACGAGACGGCTTGTGCTCAACTGGTGGCACAGTATTTGACTGTAAAAAGAAGGCAGTTGCTTTGATCATTGATATCAAGCGATTTATTGACGTTGAGAAACCTTACTGGGATGAGCTGGAGTCTCTTCTGTCGGCACTAGATAAGGAGGCTTTTCCTCGTTTGACCCTGGCTCAGGTACGTCGTCTGTATTATCTTTATCGCCGCGTATGTACGGACGTTTCGAGGTTGTGCGGTGTCTCGGTGGAACCCGAACTCCGAGTGTATCTTGAGTCTCTCGCCATACGGGCAT
>ERZ795060.1330-NODE-1330-length-29398-cov-4.747470_pt1 | contig 29398 bp, 25 predicted proteins | sample MGYA00375144_ERZ795060 | MGnify/ENA primary metagenome ERZ795060 (study PRJEB30189, sample SAMN05720157) | activated sludge metagenome | isolation source: anaerobic digester from wastewater treatment plant | place: Japan | collected 2015-05-15 ...
AAAAGACACCTCAAGCGGGAAGGAGTTGACGTCAGGTTATGATTGAACGATTGGAATCGGATGATGGCGAAAGCCTGGAAGGATGGATAGACACGCTCAAATTCGGTGCAGATGGACTGATTCCCGCTGTCATTCAGGAGAGTGTGACTGGCCAGGTGCTGATGGTCGGATACATGAATCGCCAGTCCATCGAAATGACGCTCCGTGAAGGCCGGACATGTTTTTGGAGCAGGAGCCGCCAGAGGCTGTGGACCAAGGGAGAGACTTCCGGACATTTCCAGAAAGTGCGGGCGGTCTTCTGCGACTGCGACCGCGACTGCTTGCTCATAGAGGTTGACCAGACGGGCGAGGCTTGTCACTTGGGCCGAAAGTCCTGTTTCTTTACGCAGTTATGGGGCAGTGCAGATGCTGCTGGGACCGGGTTCAGTCTGGATAAGCTCTACGAAACAGTGGAGGATAGAAAGGCAAGCCAACCGGAAGGTTCGTACACGGCCAAGTTGATCCGATCCGGGCAAGACCGAGTGCTGAAAAAAGTGGCTGAGGAGGCCGGCGAAGTGATGCTGGCTTCCAAGAACGACGACAGAGAGGAGATCATCAGGGAGATGGCGGACTTGTGGTTCCATTCCATCGTCGTTTTGGCATACCACGATATTCCTCCGCAGGCGATCCTGGACGAGTTGGCCGATCGTCACAGTAATGCGCGGAAAGCGGAAAGCTTGTGCACAGAAAGAAAAGAGGGCCCTGGATACTGAGGCAAGAGCGTCCGCGGGCCCTGCACATGGACGGGAAAGCTTAGATGTTGTCGGAGCCTACGGACTGCAATAGCCTGGACTTTGCCATGAAGCATGCAGCCAGTTGATAGGCGAGATCGGACTCGGCTTTGCGCACTGCGTCTATAGCTTCTGAGACTTCTGCATACGCGACTGCGCCAATACGGCATTGCTCCTCTCTTATGTCCAATGTTGCCGTGGCGATGGCGACAGCCAAACGCGCCAGCTCGACCGATGACTCTGCTTCGCGAAGATTGTAGAATGCTTCAACTACTTCAAGGAGTATGGAATCCCTTGTTTCGACGGCATTTGCTTTAGCCTGTTCCACTCGGCCTTTTGCGGACTCGATGGCGATCTCTGCAGCGTAATCCCTAGTAAGCAGTGCGGAGACCTCTAGGCCCACGCGCCAGTGTCCCCCGGATGACGCTTGCCCTTGGAAAAAGACATCCGGGCGTTTGGCCGCAATCGCTTGAGCGAGGGCAGCCTCGGCATCTGCGACATCTTGCTCTGCCATGGGAATTTCGGGCCTCGTTTCGAGCGCCGCCCGCGTACAGGTGTCGAGATCCAGGTCTTCAGGCCATCTCACATACTCTCCGGCCGGCGCGAGGTGCACTAAAGTTTCCAGGTCTCTGCCTATAGCACGGTTAAAGCTGATGGAAGCAATAGCCAGATTGTGCCGGGCAGATTGAGCTGCCGCTTCGGCCCTGTCGGCGCCGGCCTTTGCTTCTAGTGCATCAAGTTCGCTTGCGTTCCCCGCAGAACATCGCCCCTCCACGAAAGCCGCATGAGTGCGGGCACGCGAGAGACCGCGGTCAGCGGCGGCGACTCGGTCTTCCGCTGCAAGGAGATTGAAGTATGCGGCCTGCGCTGAAGCACGCGCTTGGCGTATCGACTGATCGAGCTGGAACTGAGCACTCCGCAATTGAGACTGGGCAGAGCTTGTTGAGCTTGGGGCCTCGCCCGGGGAGCTAGCGCCGAGTATGGGCAGGGACAGGCTTGCACTGCCGTTCCAGGCGCTTTTGCCCGATAAGGCCGGGTCTGAAAATGCAAAGGATGCGGTGGCCGACAATGAAAGGCTCCCGCCACCCAGCGGAATCCGCACGTCTCCGCCAGCTTGCGAAAGCGCATACATGGACGTCTCGCCTTTTCCCATCGGTTTGCTGTCTTCTTCGACGACACTCTGGACACTTAGCGGCCCAATCCCTATTTGCAGAGGTGCGGCATGGACCGTTATAGAAGGCCGCTTTTGAGCTTCGGCAGCCTGGAGCTGAAGCATTGCGAGCTCCACAGCGCGCTTGGCCGAAGCGACCGATGGCGAGGAGGATTCGGCCAGGCGCATTACATCTTCCATGGTCAGAGCCAGACTCTCGTCGGCGTGTGATGCGCCTAGAGAAGAATCCGCAGCAAAGGTGCATGGTGCAAGGGCGAGGAGTAACATCACAACGCAGATACAGATGTCTGCAGCTCTACGGCTGAACGGAACCGTGACAAAAGCCGTCTGCCGCTGCTGGCTTTTGTGTTGAGCAGTCTGGCTCATCGGGGATCACCAGGCTCAGCCTCTTCGGCCGGATAGTTTGCCCAGGCATCAAAGTGCAGTCGGGCGATGTTGTAGCTCATTATCGATTGAAGCTCGGAGAGCCTGGCCTCGGTGAGGCTCAACTGCGCTCCCAAGAGTGAATTGGCGATTTCCATGCCGTGCTCGTAACGGAGCTTCATTATTCTGTAGTTTTCCTCTGCCTGTTTGGTCGCGGCTGAGGCGATTGAAATCGCCCTGTGGGATTCCTCAAGCGACAGATACATCTGCCGGGCTTCAACTCGCACTCCGCGCTCAGCCTGGCCTGCGGCGAGCCTGGCCTGTGCCAGAGCATTATTGAGCTGCCGCTTGGTCAGTTCGGGAGTGTATTCGTTATCTGCGAACTTCGCTTCGAGCTCGCAGATCTCCAGGGTTTCTCGGGCCTTGACGATCTCCGGGCGATTCTTCAAAGCAAGGGCGAGTGCGGCTTCGTAGTCAACATCTCCGGCAATTGGCTGGGCTGAATCGATCGCAATGACAGGTGTGTCAAGGTCCATGCCTAAGGTGCGCTTTAGGGCCAGTTGTGCCAGTTCAAGATGGTTTTTGGCAGACAACGTCGAGGTTACTGCCTGCTCCAGAGCGATTTCAGCTGACATGACATCCATCTTGCTTGCCAGGCCGGCTTCGAATCTAAGACGAACGATTCGCAGGCTTTCCCTGGCCTGTTCTTCGGAGGCATGTATTATGTGGGCACGCTCTTGCGCTGTCACAAGATTGTAGTAGGCCTCGTCTACATCGAGCATGAGGGATTGTTCTTTTGCGACAAGGGCACGTCTAGCGTCCCGTCTGGCGCCGGCTGCGCGTTTGGAGGCGATCACGGATGGCCTTATGAGGGCATCTGCCTCTGCCATCTGGAACTGGATTTCGGAAGCTTCGAACTCGAGCACTGCCATGGCATAATCATAGCTGTGGTCAATCGCGTAGCTGCGCGCTTCATCCAGGGTCAATTCCAAGGGCTCAGGCTGAGCTACTGCGCATAGCCCGCCGGATCCGGAGAGGGCGAGAAGCGCCAGAATGGCCATGGTTATGGCTAGAGGTGACTGTCGGAAATGCCGGGCGTGAGCGGGATTTTTCAACCTCAAACTTTTGGAAAGCGGTTTGATTGTCATTATTCCAAAGTCCTCCTAACGGGAATCACTTGGGTCTGATAATAGGTAGTTCGCCGTACGGCCGGTTCCTCCTTCGGAGGCACATGAAGGGTGTATGTACGAGAGGAAGGTAGGCTTTGGGCTGTTTTATCCGTTCAAATTGATGATGGATGCAGGCGGCACAGACGTGATTCATCTGCAGGATGTGAGCATACGGGAAATGGAACTGACTGAGAAACCTTGCAAAGGAAATTGACTACGGTGGAGCGCCAGCTTACCCCATAGGGTGATCGCTGGCTGTCCGCCGGGAGCCGCCATAAGCCAACGCATGAGCACGCAGCAACTATATGATAGCCTGTGGCTGTTGCCTCGCTCACTCTGATGCAAGTTCCGCCAATGCCGTGGCTGCCCTGTCGACGTCAGCGATGGTATTGAACCATCCGAAACTGAACCGGACCGTGCCTTCAGGGAAGGTGCCCACAGTCTTGTGCGCTAGGGGAGCGCAGTGAAGTCCCGACCTTACCATCACTCCAAATTCCGCATCGAGCTCGTAGGCGAGTCTTCCCGGGTCGATGCACCCGTCTTCAAAGCTGATTGACACGGTGGCAACTGCGTCATCGGCAGACGCCTCACCCGAGCCCCACGGTCCGAGAACGCGGACTTTCGGCCCAATGTCGACCGCCTGTTGAACGAATCGACTGGCCAATTCGGCTTCGTGACGCCTTATGCGGTCAGGACCGGTTTTTTGAACGAATTGCATGCCCGCGGCCAGCCCGGCTATTCCGACGGTATTCGGAGTTCCCGGTTCGAACTTATCCGGTAGAAATCCGGGTTGTCTCTCTTCATCAGACTTGCTTCCGGTGCCTCCCTGAGCGAGTGGGAGCATTTCCGCGGCTGCCCTGTCGCTCACGATCATTCCACCTGTTCCTGGCGGGCCGTATAGTGCCTTGTGGCCTGTGAAAGCCAAGACGTCGGCACCGAGGGCCGCGAAATCGAGGTCGATAACGCCGGCGGTTTGCGCTGCATCCACAACGAAGAAAGCTCCTGCTTCGGCCGCGATTCGACCTACATCGGCAACTGGCAAGATTGTCCCGACGACGTTGGAAGCTCCAGTCATCACTATCATCTTTGTGTTCGGTCTGATCGCTTTCCTGATATCATCTGGGTCAAGTCTGCCTAGGGAATCGCACCCGACTATCGATACTTCGACGCGGTTTTGATCCTTTGCATGGCAAAGAGGCCTGATTACCGAGTTATGCTCCATGCTGGTCGTTACCACGTGGTCTTCAGGGCGGAGCAAGCCGTGGATGGCGCAGTTTAGGGCGTATGTTACGTTGGGGGTGAAGACGACGTGCTCCTCTGAAGGGGCGCGAAAGAGCCTTGCCGCCGCAATGCGCGCATTCAGAGTCAGACGCCCTGCATCAAGGCTGAGGGAGTAGCCTCCCCGCCCGGGGCTTGCTCCGATGTTGAGCATGTACTGTTGCATCGCTTCCCATACCTGAGGCGGCTTGGGGAACGAAGTTGCAGCGTTGTCCAGATAAATCTTTGCCATGGTTGAAGACTTGATGGAGCGACAATCGTCTATATTCAACTGTAGTCCCTTTCTTTCTGCATCATGTGTCGTTTTCGCGTCATTTCCAATTCGTCCGCAGTCGATTCTCTTGGATGCAAGAGCCTCTCCAAGACGAAATCTCGGAAGGCCAGCGCAGTAGGTGATAGGACTTTTCGCTTGTGGTTGATCATGTAAAGTTGCCGATGGAGGTCGATGCCCTTTATGCGCACGGCTTTCAGCTTTCTTTCCGCTATCTCCGCAGCCGCGGCCCGCGCTGACACGATGCCAAGCCCCAATCCCGCGTCTGCTGCAACTGCCGCCTTGATTGCCTCTGCGCTTTCAAGGCGGGCTCTGATATTGAGTCCGCGGGGGTCTATGCCGTGCTCCTGCAGTGCCTTATCGAATGTGACCTGGGTGCCAGACCCCGGCTCGCGGCAGACGATGGGTTCGGCAAGCAACGATTCTATGTCAATTATATCTCCCCAAGCCGCGTATTTGCTTTTTGGAGGAGCGATCAATATCACTTCGTCTTCTATGATGGGAAATGATTCTATGCTAGCCTCGTTGCCAATTGATCCGACGATGCCTAGATCTGCATCGTAATTGAGAATTCTGTCCCACACCTCTTGCGAATCCGCATGGCGCAACTGGATGAAGACTTTCGGGTACTCGGCCAAGAATTCGGCCACGAACTCTGGGATCACATACCCTGCTGGAACACTGCTGGCCAGCAATGTTAGGGTTCCCGAGAAGTCCGACTTGTAATGGTCGATGGCTTCCGCTGCTCGATCGCGCATGGCGAGGATATCGGCGGCGTAAGGCTTCAGCACCTGACCTGCAGGAGTAAGTGTCACTCCATGGCTTTTCCTTTCGAAAAGTGTGACCCCTAGTTCGCGCTCGAGTGCTGCAATCTGCACGCTGATGGTCGGCTGCGACATGAAAAGGGATACTGCGGCCTCGGTAAAGGAACCGTGGTTGGCGACGGCAAGAAAGATAGAGAGTTGCTTTATGTCCATGATGTCAATTCACTCTCCGGCTTCAAGGTAAGCATGGCCAACGGCAATCGTTGACGGCAGGGAAAAACACGCGTCCCATCGCGGGCCGCTTGCCCCCTTATGCAAGTATCTCGCGGCGCACCGCCATTGTCAACATGATATTAGATAGCGTAATTCAATTGATACGAATTATTAATAGTCTGTATTGTGAACGCCTGGAGATGGTCATATACTTCAATTGGCTCCACATTGTGCGAGACTACATTTTCTCCATTTTATAGTTGGAGTCCATGTTCTAAGGGAGGTCAGGTCGTCGTTATGAACCAACGTCGTGTCGTAATAGTTGCCGGCGCTATCGTGGGAGCGCTCAGCATCATTCTGGTGGCAACGGGCAATCCGGGCAATATGGGGATATGTGTTGCGTGCTTTATACGTGACATCGCGGGAGCTCTGGGATTGCACCGCGCTCCGATAGTTCAGTATATTCGCCCCGAGATTCCGGGCTTCATCATCGGATCGATGATCGCTGCAATGGCTGCAGGGGAGTTCAAGACCAGGGGCGGATCATCTCCGCTTCTCCGGTTTGTTCTCGGCTTTTTTGTAATGATAGCGTCATTGGTATTCTTGGGATGCCCGCTCAGGATGGTTTTGCGCCTGGCAGGCGGCGACCTCAATGCGCTTTTGGGCATTGCGGGTTTTGCATTCGGCATATGGATAGGAACACTCTTCCTCAAGCGCGGCTTTACTTTGGGAAGAAGCACAGCAATGCATAAGGGAAACGGGGCTGTAATGCCGCTGATCAGCATTGCGCTGATCGCGCTTTTAGTGGCCGCTCCTGCGTTCATCTTCTTCAGTGAGACCGGTCCCGGCTCGATGCACGCACCGCTCATACTGGCGCTGCTTGCTGGAATCATCGTTGGGGTGGTAGCACAGCGTTCGCGCCTCTGCTTGGCAGGGGGAATCAGAGACTTGATATTGATACGCGATCCACACCTATTCAATGGTTTTGTGGCCATATTCGCAGTAGCCGCACTCCTCAACCTCCTCACAGGCAGGTTCCAGTTCGGATTTGACGGACAGCCTGTGGCCCATACTGATGGCCTGTGGAATTTCCTCAGCATGTCAGTGGTGGGACTCGGTGCAGTGCTCCTCGGCGGGTGCCCGCTTCGTCAATGCATACTCTCTGGCGAAGGTGACGGAGATGCTGCGATTGCATTCCTCGGGATGCTTGTGGGGGCGGCATTTGCGCACAACTTCGGCCTGGCGTCTTCGCCAGCGGGGGTGACCGGCGCAGGTAAGGCTGCTACCTTGATCGGACTTGCGGTTATGCTGGCAATCGGTTATTTTGGGGCAGTAAACGCTGTTGACGCATTGAGTACAGTCGGTGGCGGCAAGAAGACTGCTGGCGGCAGCAGATAAGGGGGGATGGACCATGGCAACACAAGTAGACGCTAGGGGGCTTTCTTGTCCTCAACCTGTAGTTCTTACTAAGAAGGCTATGGATTCGATCACATCAGGAGAAATCGAAGTGCTCGTGGACAACCCTGCTGCCAGGGAGAATGTCGCAAGATTTGCGAGGAATGCTGGATGTTCGGTGGAGATTGGTGAGGAGAGGGATGGCTCGTATGTCATTTCGATTTCCAAGGCAGGACGTAAGAGCTAAGCAGAATAACGTTGAGCCGCCCCATGAGGCTGAATCTTATGAGAGCAGGGCCGGTGCCTCCGGCCCTGCTAGTTGCGTTGCGGGATGTTCGTTTGGGGTCGGAAGAGGAGTCGAGGGAGCGCCGAAACAGGAAAAGGAAGCGGCTGAGTCGGCAGAAGAAGTGGAGCTGCTTGTTACATTCCCCAGTGTACATCATGCGCTCAAATTGGAGCGGATGATCAAAACATGTGCGTGTGGGCAGGACGGCTCGGGACGGTCAGTCGATCTGATGCCTGTTCCACGCCGGATAAGTTCCAGCTGTGGTCTGGCTGCCAGCGTTTGCGTGACCATGGGCGCGGGGAGTACGTCCGGGAATGGTGTTGCCCGATTGGGCAGCCCGGGTACTGTTTGCCGTTCTTTGGTGGAGGAGTTGAAGGCGGCTGGCGTAGAATACCAGGGCATATACCTGCCTCTGCCTGGCGGCGAGTTTCAGCTTCTGACCGATGGTGAAGAGGCGGGGATGTAGCGAACCCGGGATAGACCAGGCGGACGGCGAGATGAGATGATAGTTTCGCCGTTTATTCTGATTTACCTAAAAACCGTCCCAGGCCCAATATGGGAAGTCCTTTGCCTGGCCTGCGCTGCGAAGTTCACCTTGCTTGCAGCGTTTCATCTGGCCAGCTGGTGCGGGCATTAATAGATTGATGTTGCTTTAAATGCCAACTTGCACCCATCTCCTATAAATCCAGTCTGATTTGACGCATGTACGCATGCGTGCTCAACCAATTCATCTCCTGTTTCACTCAAGTTGGTTTGCCTATGCGGTTGGACGCGTTTTCGAATATGGGAGCGAGAGCTGGTGAATGTTAGGGGAGCGCGGATGCGCCCAGTCTCCCCGATTGTCTACTCTGGAGGTTCTGGTTTTCCCAAATCGCTGCTGAGCTGAGCTCGGAAAGTGGCGAGCAAACCACGGAATTTGAAGCAAACACGGGCAGGGAAATCATTGAGGTCTGAGGAATAGTAACAAGAACAATATATGGAACTGCGCATTGAAATTGGAGGTGGCTCCGGGTTGAATAGGAGACCATTGCGTTCGGAGGTTCCGGTAGAGGAAACCTGGAGATTGGAAGACCTGTTCGGATCGGATGAGGAATGGGAGGCCGCGCTGAAATCGTTGGACGCCGGGATTCCGGCTGTTGCCCAATACATGGGAAGGCTTAAGGATGGACCGAGGCTGATGGCGGAGTGCTTTGAGGCTGCAGAAAACCTGATCAGACGTGCTGCGCCAGTTGGGCTCTACGCTTACCTCCGTCTTGCGGAAGACGGTTCAAATCCGGCCAATCAAGCGATGATGGGCCGTTCAGCGGCGATGCAGGCCCAGATCGGGGCAGCGCTAGCATTTATTGAGCCCGAGGTTCTGAGCCTGCCGGACGGGACCGTAGAGCGATATCTGAAAGAGGAGCCGAGGTTGCACCCGTTCCGGCGCCGTCTCGAGCGTATCCTTGACGACAAGCCTTACGTTCTGACCTTTGAGACCGAAGCGGCCCTTGCAATGTTGGGCGAGGTCATGAACGCCCCGCAGATGCTGTACGAGCGGGCCAAGAGCTCTGACATGCACTTCGATTCCGTAGTTGATTCTGAAGGAAAAGAGATTCCGGTTTCGTTCGCCACCTACGAGGTGATGCTCGAGAAGTCGCCAGATGTCACGCTCAGGCGGAATGCCTACGCTTCATTTACCGAAGGATTGAAGAAATACCGTAACGTGCTGGGAGGCACATTTGGGACGGAGATCAAAAAGAACGTTGTCATGGCGAAGATGAGAGGGTTCGATTCGGCTACTCACATGTTTTTGCACCAGCAAGAGGTGCCGATCGATGTGTATGAGAATTTGCTCAATATTATCCAAGAGGAATGTGCGCCGCACATGCGGAGATACGTGGGGCTTCGCAAGTCTGCGCTAGGCCTCGATAAAATACTCTATTGCGACATAGAAGCACCACTCGACCCCGAGTTCGACCCTGAGATCAGCTACGAAGAAGGTGCGAGGCTCATTATCGATGCTGTCCAGGTAATGGGGGCTGAATACGCGGAGATCGTGCAGATGGCCCTCGAGGACAGGTGGGTAGATAGGGTAGACAATGTAGGCAAATCGACGGGGGCTTTCTGCGCGCCTGCTTACGACAGCCACCCCTACGTCCTTACTACTTGGGGTGGGCACATGCGTTCGGTCTTTACTCTCGCTCACGAGCTTGGGCACGCGGTCCACAGCTCTCTCACAGCTCGCAACCAGAGGCTTGTCAATACGGAAGTATCTAGGGTTTTTGTTGAGTCGCCTTCCACGTTCAATGAAATGCTGCTGGCGCGCCACATATTGAGCAAGACGGATGACAAAAGGATGCGTCGCTATGTCTTGATGCAGCTTTTAGGGACCTATTATCACGATTTCGTCCGCCATATGCTCGAGGCAGAGCTGCTTAGGCGCGTATATGCCCTTGCCGAAAAGGGCCAACCTATTACCGCCTCGGTCCTTTCCGAGCTGCAGGGCGAGATTCTGGATGATTACTGGCAGGGACTGGTCGAGGTAGACGAAGGGGCCCGCCTCACTTGGATGCGCCAGCCCCACTACTACATGGGGTTGTACCCCTACACGTACTCGGCAGGGCTTGCCTGTTCCACCGCTGTTGCGCAGGCTCTCGATGAGGGGAATACTCAAGAAGTGGCAGGCCGTTGGGTGCATGTGCTGAAGTCGGGAGGCACCCAAAAACCGCTCGATCTGATGAGGACGGCAGGGGTCGACCTTGAGGATGCAGGTACTATCAGGGGCGTTGTAGATTATGTTGGAAGCATCGTGGATCAAGTGGAGGAGACTATGTAGACATTTGCTCATGACCACGTTGGAAGCGGAGGTGTGCATATGGCTGAAAGACTGGCGCGTTCGGAGGTGCCCGTCGATGAGACATGGAGGCTCGATGACATGTTTCAATCGATGGAAGCATGGGAAGCCGAGCTGGCAGCGGTTGAGCGGATTATTCCACAAGTCGCAGAGTTCCAGGGGAGACTGGGGGATGGCGCAAGCGTTCTCCGAAAGTGTTACGAGACGGTGGAGTTGCTTGCAAGGCGGTTTGAGAAGATCTCTACCTATGCCTACTTGCGATTCTCGGAAGATGGGACGAATCCTGTAGGCCAGGAACTGATGGGACGAACGATGGCAGCGCAAGCTAGGCTCGATTCTGCGATCGCGTTCATGCGCCCCGAAATACTCAGTCTGCCGGATGGAACCATCGAAGGCTATTTCTCGGAAGAACCAGGCCTTGAGACGTTCAGAAGGCGTCTGGAGCTAATCCTCTCCGACAGGCCATATGTTCTGTCAGCTGAAACCGAAACTGCCATCGCAGCACTTAGGGAGGTTCTCGACGCTCCAGAGATGGTGTACGAATGGACAAAGACGTCGGACATCTCATTTGAACCTGCCGTAGACAGCGAGGGACATGAGGTTCCTGTCTCCTTTGCAACGTATGAAGAGATACTCGAGGTCTCGCCCGATGCTGCGTTGAGGCGCAGCGCGTATACTTCTTTCTCGCGCGGTCTGGCGCGCTATCAGAATGCCTTGGCCGGCACGTTCGCAGCAGAGGTAAAGAAGAATGTGGCGCTGGCGAGGATCAGGGGCTACGAGTCGGCAACCCATATGTTTCTGCATCAGCAGGAGGTGCCGGTGGAGGTATACCACAATCTGCTCGATGTGATTGAGGAAGGTCTTGCGCCGCATATGAGACGGTATGTAGACCTTCGAAGGCGCGTGCTGGGGCTGGACAAGATAATGTACTGCGATATCGAGGCACCCCTTGACCCTGACTTCATGCCCGAGATCAGCTATGAAGAGGGAGCTAGGCTCATCATAGATTCTGTTGCGGTCATGGGAGCGGAGTATGCGGATATCATTCGGGTCGCTCTGGAGGACAGGTGGATCGATCGTGCGGATAATATCGGCAAGTCGACCGGGGCTTTCTGTACGTCTACGTACGACGTGCACCCTTATATCCTTGCAACATGGGGCGAGAGCATGCGTTCAGTCTTCACCATCGCTCATGAGCTTGGCCATGCAGTGCAGTCGGTTTTGGCAAGTTCAAACCAGCGGTTCGTAAACGTCGAACCGTCCCTGGTTTTCATAGAAGCGCCATCGACCTTGAATGAACTGCTTCTCGCGGAGCACATCCTGGAGAGTGCCGATGACTTTCGAATGCGCCGTTGGGTGCTTATGCAGCTTCTAGGGACTTATTATCACAACTTCGTCCGCCATCTGTTGGAAGCGGAGCTTGTAAAGCGCATCTACGCGCATTCCGAGGCGGGTCGGCCGATAACGGCAGCGTTGTTATCAGCGGAAAAGGGCGATATTCTGGAGTGCTACTGGGATGGGGTTGTAGAGATAGACGATAGTGCAAAGCTGACATGGATGCGGCAGCCCCACTATTACGCCGGTCTTTACTCGTACACTTATTCTGCAGGTCTGACCTGCGCAACTGTTGTGGCGCAGTCTGTGCGCGAGGAGGGCTCGCGAGCTGCTGAAAGATGGGTGAATGTGCTGAAACAAGGGGGCTCAATGGCACCTTTGGAATTGATGAAAACGGCCGGCGTCGATCTGGAGGACGCGGCTACTATTGGCGATGCAGTGAACTATGTGGGGCGAATTGTGGACGAGGTGGACGGAGGTTTTGGAGGACAGCCTCACTGAGCCGCTCAGCTTCGTCAAGGCCATGACGGGATAGGGGGCGGATATTGAAGAAGGAAGCGCCGCGACAGTGCAGAAACTGGTCGCGGGCTCCCTGGCTATTAGCCATTGCTGGACTTGCTTTCGGGCTCGCCGTCTGACTCGCAAGCAGAGTCCGCTGGCTCGTGGTGACCACTGTAGGCTGGAATAGACGAAAGCGAATTGAGATACTCGTCCCGCTGAATTGGGGTGAGGTATTTTTCCATGAGGCGAACGTCGCGAATCTCCGGTTCTAACTCGATGAGGAGCTCGACGGGAACACTCGCCCATATTCTTCTTTTGCCTGCCGTAATAGGGAGAATATTCGAAATAGACTCACATGTAGTCGGCGAAGGGATGACTCTGCAGGCGTCTGCTGAAGGCGAGTCGAGTTTGCCATCATCATTCTTGCTCCAGTTGAACAATGCTGCCCTGGGGCTTGCGGCCTCAACTTCGAGTCCTTCTTCGGCCTTCGCCTCACTGGACGAAAAGTCAATTCGGAGCATGCAAGTTTCATCAAATCCCGCTTCCACAAAGAGACGGGGGAGGTTGTACACGCGATAAGTTTGCACATAATCGATTTCAAGTTCAACGAGGTGTTCCGACCTGTCGCATATGTCTGACACAGATGACAGGACAGAAGGGTTGGCGCGAACAGCGGTCACTATCTTCCCCTGCCTAGGATCCACGCAGATGAACTCCTCTGGCGCTTCCGACTCTTCTTTGGGCGTCATTGCTGTGCCCGCAGGGATCAGTTCGTGCTCTGAGCCGTCAGCCAAAAGAAGGGATATGTCAGAGACCAGCCTGGGTATGCAGTTGCGATAGGCCATGATCGCTGCCCCTTCGGCGATCAGGGTTGAGGAAGCGGAAGGCCTCACTATGCGATCCGGGGTCATCAGGCGTCCAAAGCCCTCTACAACCGGGGGCAGATTTGTGCTTTCTCCGATGAGCAGGCAGAGATCTACGTCGGATGGCTTGGCGCCTGCCGATGAGAGCATCTCTTCTGTCGCCTGAAGGACACGGTCGACAATGGGCCTGATCAAATCCTCAAACTCGGCTTTGGAGAAAGACTCTTCGATATCGTAGTCAACCCCGTCCACGCTGCAGAACCCGGCCTTTGCGATCTGTGTCTCGCTATCCGAGCTGAGAGCGATTTTCGCCTGTTCTGCCGCGCTTAGCAGTGCCTCTTCAGGAGCCAAACCGGGCATCGCTTCCTCCAGTTTCTGACGAGATAGGCCGTTGCGCTTCATAAAACGTTTGAGCGCTTCTTCTGCGAGGAGGGCATCGATATCATCGCCGGCTACATCGTCGAGGGAGCAACTTGCTACTTCGACGAGGCAATCATCGGTCATTATGACCAAGGCTATTTCCACATTCCCGGCGCCCCAGTCCGCCACGACGACTCTGCGGCGTTCGGATGCATCGATGGGCTCGCGTTCGAGATATCCGACGAGCGCAGCGAGGGGCTCGGACACGAGGAAGCTGGGACTAAAACCTGCAGCCTTGGCTGCCCTCATGATCTCTTTGCGTTGATCCCGAGCGAGAGAGTTCGGGATTGCGATGACAAATCTATCATCTTGCTCGGGCGAGATTTTCGCTTCTTTCAGCAAGAAGTTGAATATCACTTCAGTTGCTGTTTCTGTGGATATCGTGCGCGTTGCCAGAGTGACGGTGTCGTCTGATGCAAGACGCCTCTTGACGGATTTGATGAATGCATGGTCAGGGTCTCCGAGAAGGGACGAATACGCGTCCTTCGCTTCGGTTCCCACACGCGGTTGCCTGCGCTTTTGATACCAAACAAGCGACGGATGCCCGTGGCCGTCTGCGAGCAGGGCTTCAGCACTTTTCCCATCAAACGTTGCCAACATAGAATTAGCTGTTCCAAAATCTACTCCTATACCACGCATCAGCACAGTTCCACCTCTTAACATGTTTGCTGCCCATGAAAGGGTTTCTGGGCGTATATTACTATAGTACCATCAATATCCGAAATAAGAAACCCGGTCCAAGAAAGCAATACACAATCGGCTTTTGTCCTAGCGGATGGAATTGACCGGAATTTGCGGGACGGGTCTTAAGAACGCCAGTTGAGGGCCGGTAAAAGTGAAGAATCGATGAAGCGGGGCAGGCACTGGCAGTGTTCTCGTGCCAGGAAAACATGGATGAAGGATGTTGTTGTGATTCTCATGTGGTAGACTATTGTCTAGCTGAAGTTGCTAGTGGCAGTCGCGAAGACGAAGCTCTGCGGGGAGGGCGAAAGCGCTTCCTAGCCTCGCTGCGCGGCATTATCACATCTGCGGGAGCGACTGCAGACTTATGGGTGCATGTCACTCAAATACATCATCACGGCTAGGAAGTGTTAGTATTGTCGGGCGATGCTAGCAAGACTTTGGCCAAGTCGGCAGGGATTGTGGCCCTTGGCTCTGTACTCAGCAAGATACTTGGCTTTCTGCGAGAGAGCGCTCTCGCATCGGAATTCGGCGCCAGCTATGCAACGGACGCATATCTGATGGCCATGGTCATACCGACGTTGATGCTGTTTGGTGTGGGACCTGCAGTCACCACCACATTGATACCTGTCTTTACCGACTTGGAGAAGCGCAAGGGGCGCGATGCGGCATTCAAGTCAGTCAGTTGCATCATAAATGCCTGCGTCGTAGTGGCAGCTGCTGTGACCGTTGCCGGATTCGTGTTTGCCGAGCCGTTGGTAAGTTTCGTTGCGCCTGGATTTTCAGGGGAGACTTACGAACTGACAGTGGACTTGACGAGGCTGTTGTTTCCAATAGCCATCTTTACGGTTATCACCCACTGCATAACCGGGGTGCTGCACGCACTGGGCAGGTTTGCGGTGCCGGCAATGACCGGCCTGGTGCAGAATGTGATAATAATCACTTCGATATTGGTGTTTGGACCGAAGTATGGGATAACGGCGGTGGCTGTTGGAACGGCGCTCGGGGCTGCATCGATGTTTCTGGTGCAGTTGCCAGCGTTATTCTCATCTGGGTTCAGATATCATTTCGCGCTCGACTGGCATGATCAAGGGCTTCGCCAGGTGGGCAAGTTGATAGGCCCGATCGTCCTCGGCTCTGTTGCCGGACAAGCTGGCACGGTGATTATACGGATATTGGCATCGAGGCTCCCTACAGGGTCTATTACGTATCTCAATTACTCTCAGCGCCTTGTGGGCTTGCCTGTAGGCGTTTTCGGGACTGCGCTGGTTACGGTCTTGTACCCGACTTTCGCGCGGATGCATTCTGAGGGGACTAGAGAGGACTTTGCGAAGACATTCCGCCGATCTGTGGGCGTAGTATTCTTTACGCTTGTGCCCATGGCGGTCGGGCTTGCGGTCCTTGCAACTCCCGTGGTCCGCCTGGCTTTCGAACGGCGGGCGTTCACGCCTGAGGCCACTGCCGCCACAGCTGCAGCACTGGTCTATGCTTGCGTGGGGATACCGGCTATGAGCCTGTCTGATCTGTCATCGAAGGCTTTTTATGCCATGCAAGACACAATCACGCCTGTGCTGGTCAATATGGGGGCTGTTGGGGTCAATGTGGCACTCAGTTTGGCGCTTGTAGAGCCTATGGGCCATACGGGATTGGCTTTGGCCGGCGCATGCCAGCCGATAGCTTCCTTTTTGATGCTTCAAGCTGTTTTGAGATATCGCGAGAAGAAATGGACGAGGAAGGCTAGAACGGATGGTGTCGCTGACAATTACAGCCTGGCCGCGTCAATCGCCAAGTCCGTTGTGTCTGTTGTTGTGATGTGGTTTGCTGTATCGTATTTTGATGCTTGGATAACAGAGGTGTTTCCGGGTATGGGGACAGGGCGGCAGATAGTGCGGCTGGCTGCGTCAGTCGGCGTTGGAGCAGTTGTCTACTTTGCGATGGCCTCGATGCTTAAAAGCCAGGAACTCTCATTTGCCTTCAGCACCGCAAAAAAGAGGGTCAAGGAGAGGAAAACAGCAGTGTAGGCAGGGGTAATCTTGATGCTGGCTATGGCTTTTGCCAGGCGGATATTGCCCGGAGGGGCCTATTAATCCAGTGTATTATGTTGTGTTGAGTGCATCAGTCGTACTCATGGGCTGCGCTTTTTGCCCCATGGCGCGACTCGGTCTGCAGATGCTAGGCGCAGCTGATTTGGGGCAATTGACGGAGGTCGGATATGCGAGTTCATCTAGATTGTATTGCTTGTACTTTGAGGCAGGCTCTAGAGGCGGCCCGCCTCGCTACCGCTGATATCGATGTTCAGGAAAGGATAATCCGCAGATCCCTTGAGACACTTGCGGATTATGACCTATATAGGACCCCGGCCGAGCTGGGCAGTGCAGTTCACGAGCTTGTCAAGGAGTATTCGGGCAACCCGGATCCTTACCGGAATGTCAAGAAAGCTACCATCGAAATGGCCCATGCCATTTACCCTGGGCTGAAAAGGTTTGTTGAGGAGCAGGACGACAGATTGCTCGTGGCATTGGAAGTTTCGGCGGTGGGGAATCTGTTGGATGCGGGGGTATATGGGGATCTGCGCACTGTTGATCTGGAAGAGACGCTCAAAGAGGAACTGAGCAGGGGCTTTGCCGTGTGTGATATTGACTTTCTTCGCGCCGATTTGCTTGGCGCAACCAAGGTGCTGATCATTGGGGACAATGCAGGTGAAACAGTGCTCGATCGGATTCTGATATCTGAGATCAAAAGGGCTTGCGGAAAAGAGGATAAGGTGAATGTGTTCTATGGAGTCCGCAGCGCCCCTATGATAAATGATGCAACAGCGGAAGATGCTGTCGCATCAGGGCTGGATCATGATGCAACTATTGTGGATACTGGCTGCTGCACACCTGGACTCGTTCTTAGAAATGCCACGCCGGACTTTTTGAAGCTGTATGAGGAAGCGGATGTTGTGATCAGTAAGGGTCAGGGAAACTATGAGACGCTCAGCGATTCCGCAGGGCGCACTATTCACTTCGTGCTGAAGGCGAAGTGCAGGGCAGTGGCCGAGGATACCGAGGTAAACATAGGCGAGTATGTGCTGCTTCGGCGGTGAGCAATTCTATTTTTGACCTGTTGCTTTCCACCTGAGTTTGCGGGCAGTTTGGGACTGTTAATCTGAGAGGCCGATGCTTTTAGCATCGGCCTCTGCCACATGAATCACACGTATTCCATTCACAACAGGCGCTCTCTGCCTTTCGCTCGCTCTGCGTAGTCATCCTCGACCGTGAGGGCTTAGTAGGCCAGCGTATTAAGGTTAACACTGCTTTCGAACCCGCATGCCAGCATCGTTTTATAGGCGCTGGCGGCGCCCTCCCTGTCGTTCAGGTTGGTGCATACAACTGAGGTGCTCTCGGCTTGGCTCGAGGGCCTCAAGAATCTCTCTGCTCCGCTTCTCGATGGACTGATCCTCGGTTGTGTAGTACGTGCCCGTGAAATAGACGCGGGACAAGATCTCCAATTCCCGGAGTTCTCCCGGCTCAACTTCTATTAGTCCTTTTGGATTAGGGCCTGCTCCAAAATACAGGCCGTTGCTGGAGGATATGACATTGCCGTGCTCGTCGAGGGCCAGAATCCGCTCCTGTCAGGTAGATGGGAAGTATCGGAGGCGTACCCGCCGAACTGAACTTCGGGAATGCTGTTGATCTCAAAGGCGGTATCAGCAGTCCTCATCGAACTTATGTCCATGGAATCGTAGCCGTGTTCGCCGTAGCTGATCGAATGAAAGACGAAGCCTGTCCCCGGCTCCAAGATTTCTACCGGTTCTACGAAACGCAAGGCGACTTCTCTTGTTTTCCCTGATTCAAGGGCGAGTTCAGCGCCGACCTGCCCCTCAATGACCTAGGGCAGTTCCCACCTCGTATCGGCGTCCTGCGGGCAGGTTGAAACAGAACTCGCCATCATCGCCGACGGTGTGCCGCGGGAGGCCGGTGCAATCTGTGGAGAAAGCAGTAGTCTCCTTCATTTCGCGCACAATGATGCGCGCACCCGGCAAGGGTTTCCCGTCAAGGAGCACGATGCCTTTAATCTCTCCCATGCCTGCACCGCCGTCTGCGCCCTCTAGGGCATCGAGAGTTGACTGCCTCGCCGTAGATCCCAATGGGTTTGCTCTTAACCGAAGTGGAATCAGGATCTCCGGGCTGCTCATACGTTTCCTGCCGAAGCCGGTCTTCATCTTCGAACATTTCGAGGATCTTCTCATAGGCTGCTCTTGCCCTTTGATAGTCTCCCATTGCAACCAGAAGATCGCCCCTCTCTTCGCGGCGGGCTGTGGGCATTGGTAATCCGGCATGGCCTCTGCATCGTCAAACCGGCCTTCCGCGACGTACATGTCGACGAGGAGAAAGGCGGCTTCAATGCGGTTGCCTATGTTTCTTCCTTAGCTCTCGGATCACCTGAATGGTACAAACCGCCAGCTGATGCGTGGCGTCAGGGGCCGACCAGTGATCGGGATGGTCGGTGCAGATCTTGAGCAGCCTCTCCTATTTGGTCAACGTTCCTTCGGGAATCTCGTCGATCACATTATGGCTCCGCGTTGTCCACATCTGCACGGGAAGATGATAGCTATGAAGCTTCGGTCGTCCGGCAGGATAGAGGCTGACCAGTATGAGGCATCCGGTATTTTCTCATTGTCCAGATACTCGGAGATGAACTTGTCATAGTAGGCAAGTGCCTTGACCGGATCATTGCCTTCGCGCGCACGCTCGGCTATCTTGAGCAAGTAGGCCCCGTCCACCACGTGGTAGATGTTGACTTGTGATTGGGCTTTTGAAGGGCGGTCGCGCCGGGTACTGCAGGCGGTGCCTGTGTGCAAGAGGCTCTTAATTGTGCCGACAGGCTTGCCTGTGATATCCGATATTTCAGGGATGGAAAATTCTTCGTAGTAGAACATCACAATGACTTCCCGGTATCGGGGCGGAAGGCCTTCGACGGCTCGGGAATGTGTGAAAAATCCTCAGGAGGCAAGAGCTTGGAGGTGCTTTGGGCTTTCCGTCGGTGACGCTGATAATGGCGGCAGTGCCTTATGAGGATTGTATACATCCATGAGTAGAGTGTGGATTCGCCACGGAAGTGATCGCCCAGGATGAGAGTCACAGCCCGTCGGTGTACATGTCGACCAACTCGTTCGCCGCTTCCTCATGGCCTGCCTTAAGCCTCTTCACATGAGGTTCGTGCATCGAGACGCATAGGCATAGATAGTTCCCTATGGCCACAGCTCTTCCCCCCTCCACCTATTAAGAGATGGGCGGGGGCGAAAAGGTTGCACTCCACTATGTTTATATTAGCGTTCTTGCTTTTGTAGAGGAATGTTAGTATGTTACGGCATTAGGAGAGCAGAGGTGGTGATTGTCCATGGCCCATTGCGTTTTGCGCGTGGCGGCATGTTGCAGCAGGCGGGGGGTTGTGGCGGGGAGGGGTGAGCAGATGGTGGTCGTTTCTTAGGGGGAGTAACACGCACCCGGTCATTACCCCCCGAAACTGACTCCATGTTAATCACTCCTCCTCCCGGGCGTACTGTACGTAGCTGGCTGACCCGGGCTTTCCGTGTTGGGGTGGTGAGTGGCCCACTGGCGGTCATTCTGCGAACGAAATGAATGCCAGAGAGTCGTACTTCGCCTAAATTGACCCTTTGCGGGTCATTTATCAGGTGAGCTCCGGAAACTCTCGTCCATCCCCATCCAACTGATATATGTTCGAGCAGGCATCTCGGGCTGGTGTCTAAGCGCCTTCGCCGTACATGATTATCACAAACTCAAGTCCATCTTCGTCATCTGTCCAGAAGCTGTGGGCGGTGTTCGCCGGTATTATGTATGCTTCTCCTTCTGCGAACCTGTATTCTGTGTGTCCGAGCTTTATGGAGCCCTCTCCTTTTGTGCCGATGACAAGAGTGTTGAAGGGATTGTACTGGTCGTCCTCTTTTTCGTTGATGACCATGCCCTGTTCCACTCTGTACCAGGCTGTTCTGAGGCCTGAAGTATATACCAAAGGCACTGCGTATCCGCCATGCACCACCCTGGCGTGGTCCTTGCCAAATAGTATCTTCTCCGGTTCTCCGATTACGAAGAAGTGAAATGCGAAATCCATTAGGTCCAAGTCTTTTGGCGGGCTATAGCCATCGATGAACCTGACATCGAGCGGGGCGTAGTCGTTCATCTTGGCTCTTCCTGCGGCGGTTAGGAAATGCATCTTCCCCAAGTAGATGTCTTCCAGTGTTTTAGCTGTGCTCACAAGGTAGAATGTGGGCTTGGAAGGCTTGCAGTTCGCAATCGTGTAGCTGCCTTCCTTCTGTATAGAGACCGTCCACCATTGGCCGTCATTGATGAGGAAACCGAAGGAGATGTCAACCGGGTTTGGGGTTTTGGCGATGTAGGACGTGCAGAAACCCTCCAACATCTCCCGAACTGGCAGATTGGCGCTCTTGTCAATTTCCATGTGGATCGCTCCTTTTGCATGAGTTTAAGCTCTTTTTTCTCATCTGAACATCGCATTCAGATAGGCCACCATGCCGAGGTCGCCGTCGATCTCGATGCGCCCCCGCGTCATGAATGCTTCGGGAGAGAGAAAGCCTGTCATCAGGCCTTCAAAATCGGCTTTGCTCAATGCAAGCCTGAGGTCTGCCTCTTCCTTTGCGCCTTGTTCTATCTCCACTTTGTGTTGGCCTTTTGAAACATGATAGGTTATGCCATCATCGGTGAAACATATTTCGATGATTCCGTCCTTCAGTGTGCCTGCGTTGTGCTCCAATTTGCGTTTTGCCACTTCGAACAGATCATCGAGTGACTTGTTGCCGTGCTCTGGTGCTTGAGGGCCTTCTTCAGGGGCGAGCGACCACAGATCCTCCAGTCCGTCGGTGACGGTCGGAGGGAGGTTGAGCCTTTCGGCCACTACGTATGCCGCGATGTCATGCTGGATCCACAAGGTTATTGGCATGATGATCCCCGGCAGGGTTGAGGAGAGTCCGTAGGTATCGTCTGGTCCGGCAATCTGCGCCATGAGGCCCTCGTCCTGGTCTGCTACAAGGCCCATCCATCTGCCATACACCGCTGCTTGCAGGTATTGGAGGGGGCTGACGTAGTGCTCTACGGCGTCCTCTACTATACCTTTGCCTTCCCCGTAAACGAGGGTGAAAACTTTGACGCCCCTCGATTTCGCTTTTGCGATTTCGCCAGCCAGGCGGGGAAGGTCTTCGGCAAATACCGATATGTACAGCCTTCTCTGTGATCTTGCGCACATTCTCTCTGCGGTTTCCGTCACTAGATCGTATCCTGTGACGACCGAAAAAGGGTCTTCTGTCCGCCCTTTGCTAAGCCTGTCCAATTCGACGGAGAGATAGGTGGTGAGATCCAATAGCTCATCCTGAAATCGGGCTATAAGGCTGTGGTGAGAGATTGGAGTGTAGTATTGCTTCCCGTCGACTGATAGTGAATATGCGGCTTTTTTTCGCACCAATGACTCAAGGGTTTCGTATACTTTGGCTCGTGGCACCCCCGACAATTTGCTGGCCTCGTATCCTGTAATGCTTGGCTGTTTGACGAGGGCAGCGTATATCTTGGCTTCGTATTCAGTCAGGCCCATTTGCTGAAGACCGCTTATCAGATCCATGGCAACCTCCCAGCGGATAGTAACTACTAAAGTAGTTACTAAACTGCCATTTCATTATCTATCAGCGCCAAGCAGATGTCAAGCACTAGAACTTGCGTTTTATGCCTAGGAGCCGATATGTAAATTGAAGGGATTTGAGGTAGAGTAGTACTTAGTTGACATGTATATGTGCCGTGATACATTCTAATCAGCTGGGGGAAATACGGATGGGGGAGGTGGCGTGACAGGATTGAGGCGTCTTTTCAAGGAAGACAAGCTATATATAGGCAACTCGGACTGGAGCTGAGAGCATCCGCTAGTTCCGATAATGAGGATGCTCATTAGTGGCCTGCTGATTGTGTGGTAGGGTGTTGCCGAGCACGATAGTGATCAGACGGGCAACTGTCACTTTGGTGTGCAGATAAATCGCTAAAACGGGGTGTTCTTTCCCGCGTTGTCCGCCTATATCCAGCTATGCAGCGGGCACGATGCGCGGTATGGGCGAGAGCGAGTATACACAAAGGAAAGAGAGGGGTCAGCGATTTGGCCAGCGCTTATCGGGAGATAAGGCCACCGGCAAAGAGGTTTGAGAGAAGCTGTGTTTCGGTTCTGCTGTGGTTTGTGGGCAGAGGGTTTCAGGCGGCCGCCCATGTAGACAAACATGTGCAGGACGAGGTGTGCGGATGGAAAGATGGGACTATTATCGCTATAGGAGTTGCGCCTTGCGGCCCGCACATGAGCGTCAGAAAAACTGGCAACAGGTTGCGTTTCCTCGGCAATGTGAAAGCTCCGGACGCGGACGCTGTCATCGAATTCAAGAGCCTCGATGCCGCTCTGCTCGTCCTTACCGGACAGATCGGAATCGACCGGGCTTACGCGGAACATAGATTCTCTTTGAAAGGGGATCTGTTTTCCATAGGCATGCCGCTCGTTAGGTGCCTCTACATTGTGGAGTCGTACCTCTTCCCCAAAAGCATTGCCAAGAAGATTCTGAAGAGATGGCCAAAGAGGAGTTCCTCTGGGTTTGCAGTCTATTTCCACACCATTTTCGGGGTGTAATAGAAGGAGGCTGAAGAATGATTCCTTCTTATTATGAATTCATAAACTCTGTGAAGATACTATCAGGCAAGAATGCTCTTGAGAATATTCCGGCAGAACTCAGGGGATTCGAGGCCCGAAAGCCAATCCTGCTCACCGACAAGATGCTGGTCAAGATAGGCCTGGCGCAGCAGGTCGTAGATGCGTGCGGCGGATCTGAAATTGTGATCGGCGCCATGTATGATGATATCCCCCCTGATTCCTCAGTGGAAGTGGTCAATGACATAGTCCGTGTTTATCGCGAAAAGGGATGCGATTCGGTCATTGCTGTTGGGGGAGGTTCGGTGATAGATACCGCTAAAGGCGTATGTATTTGCTTAACCGAGGGGACTGATGACCTTCTCGACCACATGGGTGTCGATATTCTGAGGAGACGTAAGACGCCTTTCGTGGTAGTGCCTACCACTGCGGGGACAGGTTCCGAGGTTACCGGGGTCGCTGTGATCGCAAACCCTGCAAAGAATGTGAAGATGGAATTTGTATCGGCCAACATTCTGCCTGATGTTGCTGTCCTCGATGTGAGGATGACAAAGTCGCTCCCGCCACGTCTCACTGCGTCCACTGGCATGGATGCTCTTGTGCATGCTATTGAGGCCTATACGTGTCTGCAGAGGAATCCCTTGAGCGATGCACATGCTCATGCGGCCATCAACCTGATCCGGAAGTATCTGCCCCGAGCAGTTCGAGACGGCAAGGACGAGGAAGCCCGGCTTGCCATGGCCAATGCATCGCTTCTGGCAGGTGTCGCTTTCTCCAACTCCATGGTGGGCATAGTCCATGCCGTGGGCCATGCATGCGGAGGGGTGTTGCGGGCGCCACACGGAGACTGCATGGCGATATTGCTTCCTTACGGGATGGAATATAATCTGAGTGCAGTGTCGGAGCGCTATGCGGAACTCCTTCTGCCATTGGCTGGACCGGAAGTATATGCGCGAACTTCTGCGTCGCAGAGGGCTGAAAAGTCGATTGAGACTGTTCGGGAGATGAGTGCAGAATACAGCAGGATCTGTGGGCTTCCGACTAAGCTGAGGGAGGTTGGCGTGAAAAAGGAGGATTTTTCGGCAATAGCCAGGGCGGCTGTGAATGATGGCGCTATGATAGTTAATCCGGTTGAAGCGGATGAAGACGACGTGCTGGGCATCTTGGAGAAAGCCTATTGATGGGAGGCTGGAGAGGCTATGGAGGGTCGATATAGGGGCTATGCAGGAGAGACTTTGTTGATAGACTTGGGTTCGCGCCAAGTGTCAACATATCCATGGACCGACCTGGAACGGGAGCTGTATCTGGGCGGCAAGATCATGGCGGCTAAGATAATGCATGACATAGTGGATCCCGAAGTGGAGCCGTTTTCCCCTGAAAACCCGCTGGTTGTGACCACAGGCCCTCTCACTGGGTCAGGGGCGCCCAGCTCCAGCAGGTTCAACATCTCCACATTGTCGCCTCTCACAAACCTTTTGACATCGTCCAACTGCGGCGGGAATTTCGGGTTCCACCTGAAGAAGGCTGGGTTCGACGGCGTAATAATTACTGGTAAATCTCCGGAACCTGTCTGGATAGAGATAGACGATGGCAAGGTCGTTTTCCACGACGCCGGAGAGCTTTGGGGAAAGACGACAGGGGAAACTCAGGAGGCTCTTCCGAAGAACGCAGGGAAGATGGTGATAGGCCCGGCTGGCGAAAACCTCGTGCTTTATGCATCTATTGTGAGCCAGGAGCGAGTTGCCGGGCGGGCGGGGGTTGGGGCGGTAATGGGGTCGAAGAACTTGAAGGCTGTTACTGCTCGCGGAAGCAGGAGGATGGTTCTTTACGATGAGGAGAAGGCAAAGGAGATATTCAAAGAGTGGGTCAAGGCACTCAGGGGGCATCCATTGACAGGGGTGCAACTTCCTCAACTGGGGTCGGCGGGGCTCGTGGCCCCGATGCAGTACAACAAGATACTTGCGACGAGAAACTTTGCTCGCGGCCGATTTGACGAGTTTGAGGCCGTATCCGGAGAGACGCTGCGGGAAAAGCATCTTATAAGGAACAAGGGATGCATTACGTGCCCCATCCAATGCGGAAGGGTGGTGGAGGTGGACGGCAAGGAGGTAAAAGGCCCTGAGCTCGAAACTTTGGGGCTGCTCGGGCCGAACCTGGAGAACTCCAATCTCGAGCTTATTCTGGAATGGAACTATCTTTTGGACGAGCTCGGCATGGATACCATATCCGCCGGCAGCACTGTTGGATTTGCCATGGAGCTTAATGAAAAGGGTTTGTGGGACAATGGCCTCGCCTTTGGCGAGGTGGACAACCTTGCAGACGTGTTCAGGCAGATCGCCTGCAGGGAAGGGATTGGGGATCTTCTGGCCGATGGGACCAAGCGCCTTTCCGAGAGGTTCGGCGGCCGGGAGTTTGCTATACACTCCAAGGGCTTGGAGCTGTCAGCGTATGAACCGCGGCGTTCAGTCGGGATGGGGCTGGGCTATGCCACATCGAACAGGGGAGGATGCCATCTAAACGGGGGATACCTAGTTCTCCTTGAAGGGCTGGCACTCAATATCGACCCGTTGACGACGAACTCAAAGGCGGCGTTGACCATTCTTTTTCAGAACATTATGGAGGCGGTGTCGGCGGGAGGGAGCTGTCTGTTCACGTGTTACCTTGCCATGCCCGCGTTCATGCTGGAGGATGCGAACGCATGGACAACTAGGTGGATCAATCGCGCACTCACTCGCCACGGCCATCTGATGGGAGCTGTTGCGAAGATGCCGGGCTGGATGATGCCGTTTCACTTTCCTGGCCTTTGGCATACGCAGGCTCTTACTGCTGTAACCGGGATGAAGATGACCTTCGGGAGGTTTAAGGAGATAGGAGAGAGAGGATATAATCTCGAACGCATGTTCAACGCGAAAAGGGGAGTGACGGCGGCAGATGATGCGTTGCCGAAACGCCTCACCGATGACCTGCAGGATCCTGAGGTTCCCGGAAGCAGGGTCCCGCTTGATGACCTGAAAAAGGAGTACTACAAACTGAGAGGTTGGGATTTTAACGGGCTGCCCAAGAAAGAGAAGCTGCGCAAGCTTGGCCTGGCGGGGGTGGATTGATTCATGATTGAGGTGCGCATCTATGGCCCGCTCAGGGAGAGATTGGGTACGGGTTCGCTCGAAGTTGAGGCATCGCGGGCGGGCTCCGTCGGCGAACTGCTTGCCGTGGTAAGCGAAGTCACTGGAGCGGCCAGTCTGTCGGAGCTGCGCAAAGCGTCAGTTTTCGTGAATGGGACGAATATCGTAGATTTGAGGCTGTTCAGGACTGCTCTGTTGCCCGGGGATGAAGTGGTATTGCTTTCGCCGTCGGGAGGTGGGTAGAAGGCAGGAGCGGTGCCCAAGGTTCACCTCAAAAAGAGATGACAAGGCCCTTACGTTCAGATGCCCTCAGGTCTGTTTGGTGAATCTTGATATTGAGTCCGGCATGATTTTTAGCCGGCCTTACAGTTGCAGAAGGTGTTGGGGATTGGCGATGTCCCCATCGGAGCATGGCCGAACGGTTCACTTGGAGAGGCAAATTGCTAATAGAAGAGCCCTGCAGGAGCAGGGCTCTCTAACACAACGTAGCCTAGTTCAAAGCGCAACTAGGCGACCTTGAACTTGGCGACGTCATTCATCATCTTATGCGCCATGTCGGCCATCAGCTCGGACGCGGCATGAATTTCACGTATTGAGGCGTTCACTTCCTCGGAGGATGCGGATACCTCTTCGATTGAGGCTGCGTTTTCTTCGGATATGGCAGCGATGTTCTCTACGGATTTTTGCACTTCTGCCATGCCTGCCGCCATCTGCTGGGCTGCAGCGGCATTTTCATCGGATACGGCAACCACTTGGCTCATGCCCTGATTGACTTGGATTGTGTCTTTCATCAGTGCTTCTCCTAGTGTGGCTGCCGAGCCTGCAACAGCAAGGTTGTTCTGAGCGTTCTTTCGTATGACCTCTAAAGAGGCGGTTGCTGCTGATACTACAGGCACGCTTTTCTCTATCAGCTCTCCTGATGCAACAATAGCTTTGGCAACACGTCCAGTATCAGCTACTGTTCTCTCTATCAGCTTGGAGATGGTCTTGGTTTCCTCAAGCGATCCTTCTGCAAGTTTGCGCACTTCTTCAGCAACTACCGCAAAACCTCGACCCTGTTCGCCGGCGCGCGCCGCCTCTATGGCTGCGTTTAGGGCCAACAGATTGGTTTGGTCTGCGATGTCGCTTATTACTTGAACAACCTGCCCGATCTGGCGTGAGCTTTCGTCTAGGCCCTTCGCTGCGCTTTCCACTTCGGCCGAAGCTTGTCGGATTTGGTTCATTATGTATTCAACCTCTTGGACAGATGCGTTACCTTCCTCAGCAGACTTGACGGTAATTTCCATATCCTTTTGCAGCTCTTTGAGGAAACCCGTCACTTTGCTGAGTTCTTCGGTCATGCGATCTACCAGTTCGGATGTGTTTTTCACTTGCATCATTTGAGTTTCGGCGCCTGACGCAACCTGATTCACGCTGGCCATTATCTGTTCACTGGCGGCTGCTGTCTCGTTTGCAGAAGAGCTTTCCTGCTCGGCGGCGTTTGCCATTTGCTGCACGGTTGCTGCTATCTGATCCACGGCTTGGGCTGATTCCCCGGCGGCCGCTGACAGCTGGGAGCTTGATCCGGCAACCTGCTCTGCAGTGCCCTGAACTTCGCGGACAAGGCTTGCGAGATTCTCCGTCATTCGACGCACAGACTCATTTAGGGCTTCAATTTCGTCCCCTGTCTCGATCGATGGGATGGCGACAGTAAGGTCACCCATTGACATGAGGTCTGCTGCTGCCTGTATTCTTTCGACTGGTACAGCAATGTTCTTCGAGAGGATTATGGTTAGGGCAATTACAGCCGCTAATGCGATTACCAGGCATATCCCGATGATGATCAGACCGTTTCGGGCTATTCTGTTTGCTTCTGCAATCCATTCATCGTTCACGTTGACGATGTAATCGCGCCAGCTGTTGATCGAATCGGTTAGTGCTGCGTTGGCAAAGGTTTCTTCGTCGATGAGCAGATTCACGGCCTGGTCCACAGAGCCATCGCTGATTGCGATGAACATTCGGTTTGCCATGTCCCTGTACATGGATTCAAAATCCATTATGGCGTCTCTATATTCTATGGACTGGGCGTGTAGATCATAGTCATCCATGGCCTGCAGAGCCTTATCGATGCTCTCATTGATGGACTCGTATTCTGAGATGCAGAATTCGTCCTGGGTGAGGATGTAGTCTCGGAGCACGACGCTTCTTTCCAACATGTGTGCACGGACCGTCAATATCTGTGTTTCAAGAGGGAGGCTTAGCTTGATGATATCTGTGTAGCGTTGAGCCGTTCTCTGGTTTGACCAGATGCCTGCAGCTGCAACGCCAACGGCCAGTGCTAACACTATTACGTAAGAGAAGATCAGTTTTTTGCGAATGCTCAATTTCAACCGCATTGCACCTCCATGGCTTCGCTTAATACCTTTATCGGCAGGTTTGAGCAGGATCTTCACAGGAAAAAATGTGTCGGAAGGACACTACATGGATGGTATAGACCGGATATAGCCAAACATTCAAGTGTGTGGGGAAACCAAGATAGATGTTGGTATTATGCCTGCAACGAGTTGCATTCCGGCTCGGGGCGCGGCATCACGCAAGGAGCAAATGTTGTGAAAAACACCAGGATTTCGAGAAGGACATATGGCGCAGGACGATAATATGTAATGTGACTAGAGGCGTGCCGGTATGCGCTTTCCGGTATTAGACAGCCTGCCAACACGTACTATGACGACACAAAATGGTTCCACTCATTCTCACACTTGACATGCTAACCAACCTGGTGCATTAAGCAGCTTGAACCGGAACCGTGTGAATTGCCCGGTCGGGATGACGAGTCGATGCGAGCAGGCTGCATAGGTGGTTGATTACTCATGTCGCAAAGTAGCTTTTCACCTGTTGACGAAGGCAATATGCTCTACGCTCATACTCCCAATGAAGATGGTGAATGGGATTACCTCTGTGCGCATTCAAGGAAAGTCGGCGAAAGGGCCCGTTGCTTCGCCGATGTGTTTGGGGACGGTAATCTAGCATATCTCGAGTTTTAATGGTAGTTGTGCAAGAGGATCTAGTGCGCTATCGAGTTGGTTCTATTCGTCATTGCTAGCTGCAAGCATCTGGAGCCGTCTGAGAAGGGAACGAGGGTTGGTGGCACTGGCTGATATTGATTGGCTGGCCACTGAGTCACGTGTTTAGCCCTAACATGCAATAGGCATGAGTAGAGTCTGCGGAATACATAAGCAAAGTGTGGATCACAAAAGTATGGCAAGTCGGTGGTTAATGCCCTCGTGCAACGC